>ERZ827150.3174-NODE-3174-length-16470-cov-5.203716_pt1 | contig 16470 bp, 17 predicted proteins | sample MGYA00519779_ERZ827150 | MGnify/ENA primary metagenome ERZ827150 (study PRJEB31778, sample SAMEA3449267) | human gut metagenome | biome: human gut; feature: human-associated habitat; material: faeces | place: United Kingdom | collected 2010/2012 ...
CCGCATGTCCCGCTATGCCCCCTGCCCGCCTTCGGCGGGCAGTCCGGGGTCAAGGGGCACTGCCCCTTGGGGGAGGGGCGGGAGCTCGCGGATGTCGCTGAGGCCGAAATGCTCCAGAAAGCGATCCGTGGTGGCGTAAAGAATGGGACGGCCTAAGGCTTCCTTGCGGCCCACTTCCTTGATAAGCCCCTTGTTCAGCAGCGATTGAATGGAATAGTCGCACTTTACGCCGCGAATCTGCTCCACCTCGCCCTTGGTGGCGGGCTGACGGTAGGCGATCACCGCCAGCGTCTCCATGGCCGTCTGGGTCAGGCTCTGCCGCTGCACCGGCTGCAGGAGCCGCTCCACGTAAGGCGCGTATTCCTGCCGGGTCTCCATGCGCAGATGGTCGCCGTAGCGGCGCAGGGTCACGCCCCGGCGCTCCAGATCGTACTGGCGCTGCATCTCCTCCACCGTCTGGACGGTTTCCAGCTCGGTCAGCCCCAGCGCGGCGGCCACGTCCCCGATGCCCACCGGCTCCCCGGCCACAAAGAGAATAGCCTCGATGATGTGGGCCGCTTCATTCCTCTCCAAGATCGCTTTCTCTCCTTCCGGGCAGCAGAGTCATGTCCCCAAAGGTGCCCGTCTGCATCACATGGGCTTTACCCAGCTTCAATAATTCCAGCAGCGCCATGAACAGCGTGACCACTTCCTCCCGGTCGGGCGTGCCGGAAAACAGCTGAGTAAAGCGCACCGTTCCCACGCTGAGACGGCTTTCGATGGCTTCCATGCAGCCCTCCACCGTAAAATTGTCCCGGTGAATGTTGCGCAGCTGGAAGACCGCTTCTTCCGCCTCCTTGGGAGCGCGCTCCTGTACCCGTTTTAGGGCCTCCCACAGGGCTTCGATGGTCAGACCGTCGATCTCGATCTCCGGCGGTGGGAGCGGATACTCCTCCGGCAGTTTGCCGAAGACCTCCCGGGCGTTCTTCTCAAACTCCGCCATGCGCTGGGCCGTCTCCTTGAACTGCTTGTAGGCGATCAGTCGTTGGAGCAGCTGCTGCTCCGGGTCCTCCTCGTCCTCCTTGGGGGGCTTGGGCAGCAGACTGCGGCTCTTGATCTCCAGAAGCAGCGCGGCCATGGCCACAAACTCGCTGGCCTCGTCCATGTCGAAGTCCGGCGCGGACTGCACCGCTTCAATGTACTGCTCCGTAATTTCGCTGACAAAAACGTCCTTCAGGTCGATCTTGGCCTTGCCGATCAGGTGCAGCAGAAGATCCAGCGGCCCGTCGAACTGCTTTAACCGAATGTGAACGGCCATGCTACGCCTGCCCCGCAATCAGGAGGAACAGGTGAAGCACACCGCCCTCCACCGCGTTGAACACCACGTTGATGACGTTGCTCAAAAGGCCGGAGAAGCAGGCCACCAGCAGCACGATCTGCGCGATCTGGAACACCTGAGGGTTCAGCCGGAAGCGGCCCCTGAACAGAAGGTCGTTGAACAGGTGGTAGCCGTCCAGCGGCGGGATGGGCAAAAGATTGAAAAGACCAACACCGAGATTCATGGAATAGAACATGAGCAGGAAGCGCTGCACATACATCAGCCACGGGTGCAGCATCAGCTGAGAATAATCTTTGCCGTAGCCCGCCACCAGCACACTGTAGCCAATGCCGCTGGTGGAAAGGAACTCCCTGGCCCCGCCGTTGGCCGCGATGACCTCCGGCTTCCACAGAAGGCCGTTCAGCGCCACGGCCAGCGCCATAGACAGGATAAACAGCGTCAGATTAACGGTGATACCCGCCACGCTGACCAGAAAATCATCCCGGCGATAGTTTCCCTTAAAATTGCGGGGATTGACCGGCACGGGCTTGGCCCAGCCGAAGCCCAAGAACACCAGACAGAGCGTGCCGATGGGATCCAGATGCTTCCGGGGGTCCAGCGACAGCCGCCCCAGCATCTTGGCGGTGGGGTCGCCGCAGCGATAGGCCACGTAGCCGTGGGCGATCTCGTGCAGGATCAGCGTCAGCAGCACGGAAACGGCGAAATACAGCAGATACAGCGCAAAGCCCAGCGGATCGGTGGTCAGCCAGTTCCACCACAGCTGCAGCCGGTTCAGGATCCCCATGTGCGTCCCCTCCTTATGAAACGATCATTCATCGCTTCTTTCCTCTTAATCAGAATAAAAATTATAGCATCCGGGCCGAAAATCGTCAAGAAAGAAGACTTCCGCTTGCCTGTCCGCGTCCGAAAGGTGACTTTTAGTCTATCTTTTGTGTCTTGACGTTCATAATCTGACTCTTTATAATAAAAACACGATACGAAAGAAGAAAGGGTGACTCTATGGGCCGCGAGGTTCTGGCGAGTATTCGGACGCAGTATCCCTCCTTTACGCCGGTGGAAAGGACGATCGCCGATTATGTGCTGAATCACGGAGCGAAAGTCGTCCGTCTGCCCATTCGTCAGCTTGCTTATGAATGCGCGGTAGGAGAAAGCAGCATTGTCCGTTTCTGCAAACGGGTCGGCCAGAAGGGCTACCCGGACTTCCGTCTTTCGCTGTCGGCGGCGCTGGAAATGGAAAACGTTCCGGCGGAAAAGGCCGAAAATACTTCTTTGATCGGCGTGGCGGATGAAATTTACCAGCAGCATCAGCAAAGTCTGTTCAACGCCCGGAACATGCTGAACGCGGAGACGCTCCAAAATATCGCCGCCCATATGCTGGCCGCTCGGCAAATTTATTTCTTTGCCCCTGCCGGCTTCCACTCTCAGGCCATTCAGCTGGGTCTCATGACCATGCAGGCCACCGGCAAAGGCATCGGGCTTGCGGCTCCCTATCCGCAGGCTCTCTGCCAGCGGGAAATCGGGGCCGAGGACATGGTCATTTTTCTGGTGACCAGCGCTCAAACCGGCATGATGGCCGACACGGCCCGCCAACTGCGCGACCGGGGCGCTTACCTGATCTCCATCTCCTGCTGCGGCCAATCGGCCATTCAAAACGACTGTCAGGAAAATCTGTTTTACGGCGGCATTGCCGGAAGTCCGCTGCCCGATTCCGCCGCGCTTTTCTTCATCGTGGAGACCCTGTGCGCCGTGTACCGGCGGCAGATGGAAGAACGGGAAGCGGCGAAGGCGGACGGATAAGTTCCCTTGAGATTGCAATCCCCGGCGTGACGAAACTCACGCCGGGGCATTTTCATTCAGCCGAGCTTCGGCTGTTTTTCGTTTTCCCGGATATAAAGAACCCGGTCTTCCTTTCTTGGCTTGGGTGTGGGGTGCGCCGGTTTCGCACCCATAACACTGTTCATTTAGTTTTCCAAAGCAATTCCGTTTTCGTCTCCAAGAATAGTTCGGATCACTTCCGTTACGGCGTCCCGCTGCGCCGTATAATAATACGGATAGTTTATTTGATATCCTTCTTCTCCAGGCCATGCAGCCAGGATACCGCCCTCGCCCTGCACATAAGTATTTCCGTCCAGCGTCGGCAGCCATTTCTTCGGAGCGCCGGTTGTCAACAGTGGACCGATGCTGAGATAGAACACGTTGTTGACGATACGGAAATTCTCCGAAGCATTCGGTGCGCCGTGTCCCATGTAGGCAGAGCCGCTGCCGTCCTTGGCTCCCATATACCAGCCATAGCCTGTATACAGGAAATAATTATCTTCGATCAGGACATTTTCCATCCTATGCCGACCATACCCCACATCATCTTCTAACGTAAAGAAAATCTCAATCGGCATATCCACATAGTCAAAAACATTTCTGGCATAAGTGATATTTTGCTGAATTATATCTACAAACTCTGTTTCTTCGTGACCGAGCACCTCCGACGGTTCCGATGGATCCTGATTGGAAACGCCCGCATCATAGCACTGATAGATATAACAATCCGTCACAGAGAAATGGTCGTAACTTCCATCGCATTCCACACCGTTGCCGAAAATGACAGGCTCCCCATTGTCGTATCGATAGTACTGCGGAGAGCCGCCGACCCATCCGATTTCACAGAAGGATACATCGTATCTCATAGATACGCCAAAAATACCGTGTGCGCCCGTATATCGCAAACAAAGATTGTGGAATACCGTATCATTTGCAGGCAATATAATATTCTCTCTTACCGCAAATTCAATACTGTCAAACACTTCGCCGGGATTACCGGCATCGCAGCGCAAATAAAGCGTGCCGACAACATTTTCCGGATATTCTCCATGATCGCACGTATCCATTACAGTATATCGGAAAGGCGCTCCATCGTAGAGGATACTGTTCGCCTCGGAAAAAAACATCAACTCTTCGGTCAGTTCTTTTTTAACGTCAAAGGGCTGCTCCTTGTTGATTGTGGATAAATAGCCGTCCATGTAGGAAGGCTTCACCTTTGTGCCCCAACTTTCGCCATCATTGAATACAAGAATACCGCAATCCATCATATCCACATGATAGACCCAGATATGATCCGTGCCATCCAGCAAAGACCACTTGCTTGCATCCGCTCCATTTTCAGGCGAAGCAAAAATATTAGGCTTAGCCCCCTCACCATAAGCAGAGTAAATAACTCCTTCCTGCGCCCAAAGCTGTCCTCTCCATGTACCGCCGCGCTCAAAGTACACGCCGTCGCCGCGGGAAAAGCGGGCGGAATTTACCTTTTGCAAGGTTGCCCAAGCCGTTTGAGGAGAAAGACCATTGTTCTCATCGCTGCCGTCGTTGGACACATAATAGGCCGTTCCTTCACAAATCAGTTCATCGGCGTTCATAAGGATTGCTTGTTTCGTCAATTCTGCTTCTGCAAGAATTGCTTCATCTTCCTTCGTGATTTTTCTGGTTTCAGATACATAGAGCGCTCCAGAGTTGTACAAACGCACGATCGCTGCAACGGCGTCCTCGCGGGTGAGAGCATCATTCAGGTGAAAATTCAGTTCGTCGTCACAATCCAGAAAATGAACACTTTGACGAAGATCCATACGGCGCTGCATCCAGTATATAGCAGAAAAGACTACGTCGCCAATGGGGTCTTCCTCTCCGCCCACTTCCGAAAAATACATAGGAATTTCACGAGTTGTATCACAGTAAGGATATTCCCAGGAAAGCTGTAAGAAAATCAAATCATAGTTTACAAGATATTCCGTGCAAAACCCATACTCACGAGCGTTATAACAGTTGTAACCCAAAGCTTCCGCTGTCAGCATCAGCAAGATAAGTCCGTCATCCCTCCGCATTGTTCTCTGCGGGAATGCGGATGCATCCACATTTTGCTGCAAAACAGGTAAAGCCGCCTCATCGCACAGCATAACGAGTGAAGCCATCAGTTGATAAAACCCCATAAAATCCGCTTCAAGCGAAAGGTCTTTTTCCCATTCTTGAGGAATTAGCCCCAATTCTCTTGCTCGTACCATTTCAGCTTTTTCTTCAGAAACAGAAGCACCATGCTCCAGAATGTCCTGAACCGTTGATTCCTGCTTTTGCGTTGGAAATGTGCTTTGCGTAGGGGCGGTTTGTTCTGCCAGGCCATTGCGGCAGCCCGAGAATATTCCAACGATCACCACAGCCGATAAAAGCGCACTAAGGATTTGCTTTTTCAACCTATAGCTTCCGCGCTTTCTAATCTCCTTCATATCCGTACCTCCCATGCGCTTTTAACAATCTCAAATGTTCAGGTTTTTTGTCTATCCGAAACAGACTCGATTCAGTTCAAATAAAACCATTAACATTTTAACATAAAGCTCAGGGGTGTCAACAAGTCGAATCATTTAGGCGTTTCCATTATTTCTGATACACTCGAATATGGAGCGAAACGATAGGCCTGCTCGGCAGCATTACTGCTGTTTTAGCAGGGGAGTCTCATCTTTCCCGGATATAAAGGACCCGGTCTTCCTTTCTTGGCTTGGGTGTGGGGTGCCGGTCGCCCTCGCGGGGATAGCCCAGAACGAGCTGCATCACGGCGTAGTGATCCGTAGGAATGCGCCAGTTTTTCAACACTTCCTGCCCGTAGGGGTCGGCAAACGCAGGCCAGCCCTGCCCGATATAGCAGGAGCCGATCCCCAAAGCGTCCGCCGCCAGCATCATGTTTTCCGCTGCGACCGCGCAGTCGTCCACCGAAAATAAAAACTGCTTCGGCGCAAAGAACGTAATGACGGTCGGCGCGTCGTAGAAAGCGTTCGTCAGCTTCGGGTCGTCCGCGATGCTGGGCTGTTCCCGGGAAACATAGCTGGCCGCTGTCGCCATGCGGGGATGGGAATTGGCCCGCTTGATCCTGCCAAGGCGCTCGTTGATCTCCCTGTCCTGACAGACGGCGAAGATCACGTCCTGCCTTCCGCCGGCGCTGGTCGCAATCATCCGTAATGTGCCATTGAAAAGAAAAATATTGTTTCATCTTGTCCTCCCTGCTCCCATGGGACGCACTTCCGAAAGCACACCGTCCGCTGTCCTCTCGGAAATACGCCCCAAGTTTTTCTTGGGGTGTATCCCGTTTCTTACTGCTTGTCGCCAGCGCCGCAAGCCGAACCGCAAGCAGCGGGCTTTTCAGCGGGCTTGTCCCCCGCGCCGCAGGCAGAACCGCAGGCGGCGGGCTTTTCAGCGGACTTGTCTCCCGCGCCGCAGGCTGTGGCGGGTTTCGTCTCTGCCGCAGTGTTCCATCCAAACAAATTCGAAAGTGCCATTTTTGTTTTCCTCCATTGATTTTTGTCAAGCAGCTTTCTCGCTTGCAGTTTGATTGTAGCCCGCCCGCGTCTCAAAAAAAGTACGCACAAAATGATTACCCAGTCACGAAAAAGTAACCCTTTGAAAAACAAAGGCTTTTGCATTATAATCAATCTATACTCATTCCTTGGAGGTGCCGCCATGCTGACGAAAAAGGAAATGCCCGCCTGCCCGATAGCGACTACCGTTTCCCTGATCGGAAGCAAATGGAAGCTGCTCATTATCCGAAACCTGCTGGCGCGTCCCTGGCGATTCAACGAGCTGAAAAAAGATCTGGACGGAATCAGCCAGAAAGTATTGACGGACAGTCTGCGCTCTTTGGAAAACGACGGGCTGATTACCCGAACTGTCTACCCCGAAGTGCCGCCGAGAGTGGAATATGCCCTTTCCGAGTTGGGTTTGTCCATGAAGCCGATCATCGCTTCCATGGAGGCATGGGGGACCGAATATCAAAAGCAGCGTATATAAACAGCAAGGGAACCGCCTGTCAGACGGTTCCCTTCGTTTTTTAGAAAATAAAAATTTTTCGTTCAGCTGATCCAAAGCAGCGATGCAAATGATTTTCCCATCTGCACCGCCGGCTTTGTTGGAAAATGAACTTTTTCAGCCCACTGTGCCCTTGAAGGCGTAATTTTCATCAAAGCGGCTGAAGATCGCGGGCGCGCCCAGCTCGATCTCGCCCAGCTCCTCGTTGCCGATGGACAGGGCCGGGGTCTTGGTGGTCATCAGCGCCGCCTCCTCGGGGGTCGCGCCGAAACGTATCAGGTTCTGGAAAGCGCGGATCATGGTCAGAGTGCTGCCCGCCAGCGTGCCGTCCTTCAGACGGGCCGCGCCTTCGTGGACAAAGACCTCCTGACCGCCCAGCTGATACTGACCGTCGGGCATTCCGGCGGCCTCCATGGCGTCGGTGATAGCCACCAGCTTTTCCTTGCCCTTCGTCCGAATGATGAGCTTTACAATGTCCGGGTGCAGGTGGATGCCGTCGGAAATGACCTCGCACTGGAGCCGGTCGTCCACCAGCGCCGCGCCGGGCACGCCGGGGGCCCGGTGATTCAGGGGCGTCTGGGCGTTGAAGGTATGGGTCACGTGAGTTGCGCCCGCCTCCGCCGCCGCGTGGGTGGTTTCCGCATCGGCGGTGGTATGGCCGATACTGACGGTAATGCCCTTCTTCGTCAGGGCGGAGATGAACTCCATCGCCCCCGCCCGCTCCGGGGCCATGGTGATGAGCCGCACGACGCTTTCCAGCCCGCCGGTGTAGCGCTGCCAGTTTTCCTCGTCGGGATCCACAAAATACTGCTTCAGCTGGGCCCCCGCCTTGGCCTCCGCCAGAAACGGCGCTTCCATGTGAGCGCCCAGCACGATGGCTCCGTCGGGCTCGGGCCGCTCCATGACGGCCTTCACGCCCGCGAGGGCCCGAACCGTGTCCTCCGGGCTGGCGCTCATGGTGGTGGGCAGGAACGCCGCCACACCCACCTTTTTCAGTTCCCGGCTCATGTGGCGGACGGCTTCCTCGCCCTGCATGGTGTCCATGCCCTTGAAGGCGTGGATATGAACGTCCACAAAGCCGGGCAGCAGCAGGTCGCCGCCCAGATCAAGCAATTCTTCGCCCTCCGCCGCCAGCCCGGTGCCGATGGCGCTGATCCGGCCGTCCCGGATCAGAAGGTCGGTCTTTTCCTGAAATTTTCCGTCGATAAAGGCTTTCGCGTTTTGAATCAGCATAGTGAGCCTTCCTTCCGTATCGCGGCTGTTACTGCAGCTTAAAGGCGGCGTAGATGTCCGCGTAGAGGGATTCCGCATCGCCGATGTTCTTCACATACTCCGCGTTTTTCAGCATTTCTTCCGGGGGATTGTAGGCGGGGTTGGCCCAGTAGTCGGCGCTCAGCTCCGCCTCGGCGGCCTTATTGACGCACATATAGGCCTGATATTCCGCGTCGTGGGCGGCCACCTTCGCGTCCATCAGGTAGTTCAGGAACGCATGGGCGCTTTCCACATTCTGGGAGGCAGCGGTCAGCACGAAGCCGTCGATACCGAAGCCCAGCCCCTCCTTGGGGTACACCAGCTTGTACTGGGGGAACTCCTGCATGAGCAGGCTGGCAAAGGGCGTGAACAGGAAGCCCACGCTGGCCTCGCCGCTCTGCATGGCGGCGTAGGCCTCCATGTCGCCGAAGGTGCGGATGTTCTTGTACAGGGGCATCAGCTTTTCCCTGGCCTTGGCCAGAATGTCCGGGTCGGTCTCGTTCATGCTGTAGCCCAGGGTCTTCAGCGTCACGCCGATCAGCACCCGATACTGCTCCAAGCAGGCCACGGAGTCGGTCAGGCTTTCGTTCCACAGGTCTTCATAGCCGGTGATCTCAAAGGGCACCCGCTCCGGGTCGTACACGATCAGCGGGCAGCCCGCCACGTAGGGGATCACGTACTGATTGTCCGGGTCGAAGTACTGGTTCAGGTACAGCGGGTTCAGGTTTTCGTAGTTGGGCAGCAGGCTCTTGTCCAGCTCCTGCAAAAGCCCCGCCTGACGCAGGATGTCCAGCGAGTAGTCGCTGGTCAGGATCAGGTCGTAGCCCTCGCCGCCGGACTGGGTCACTTTCAGCAGCATGTCGTCGATGGAGTCCATGGGCGACCACACCACGTCGATGCCGGTTTCATTTTCGAAGGCCTGAATGGTATCCTCATCCACATAGCCCTCCCAGCTGAGCACGTTGACGGTCTTGGTTCCCTCGGCCAGCGCAGGCAGCGCCAGCACGGCCAGCGCAAGGGCCAGCAGCAGAGACAATCCTTTTTTCATGTTCAAAACCCCTTTCTGAGTTTCCATGGAAACGCATTGTTCTATTCGATCGCGGGCAAAGCCCGGAGATCACAGAGATGGATTTCCCGCCAAATACGGGATGCGGACGTTACGATTCCGCCTGACGTTTTTCCCTTGCCTTCCGCACGGCCTGTACGTACCGCTGGGTCGCCACGGCCAGAAATACGACGGCGATCATCAGCGAACACAGCGCGTTGACCCGGGGGCTGACCCCCACCTTCACACTGGAATAAATTTTCAGGGGCAGCGTGCCCTCGCCCGCGCCGTAGACGAAGAAGCTGATGACGAAATCGTCCAGGCTCATGGCCAGCGCCAGAAACGCGCCGCTCAGGATGGCCGGGCGGCACAGGGGCAGGGTAATGTCCCACAGCACCCGGCGGGGCGACGCGCCCAGATCCCGGGCCGCGTCGAACAGGGACTGATCCATGCCCACCAGCCGGCTTTTGACCGACAGGAACACGTAGGGAATGCAGAAGGTGGTGTGAGCCAGCACCAGCCGGGCCACGTTGTCCCGAACGCCCAGGACGTTGAAGATGACCATAAAGGCAAGGCCCAGAACGATCTCCGGGATCATGATGGGCAGGATGGAGAAGGCCTCCATGAAGCGGTCAAATCGGCCCGGTTTACCCCGGAACCCCAGCGCGCTGCGGGTCATACCCACCGCGCCCAGACTGCCGATGGCTACGGACAGAAGCACTGACCACAGCGCCACCCGCAGGCTCATGGCCAGCGCCGGGCCGTAGCCGCCCTTGCCCTCCAGCAGCTCGCCGTACCAGCGGGTCGTCCAGCCGGTAAAGGCCAGCGGGATCCGGGCGGAATTGTCGTTAAAGGAATAGATCACCACCACCACAATGGGCAGGTACAGCACCAGCAGCACCAATCCGAGGAAGAGCCTGGAGCCGAAGGAATGTTTTTTCATCCGTTTTTTCCTCCTCAGAACAGGCCGAGGCCGTCTACGTCGCCGCCCGCCTTGCGGTACAGGGCGATGACCACGCCGGTGACGGCCAGCATCAGCACGCTCAGGGTCGAGGCCATGGGCAGGTCACGGCTCTTCATCAGGCTCTGAATCAGATTGCCCGCCAGCATGGTCTTGCTGCCGCCCAGCAGGTCGTTTAAGAAGAACAGCCCCGTGGAGGGGATGAATACCAGCACGCACCCCGCCATCAGCCCGGACAGGGTCAGAGGCACGGTTACGGTGAAAAAGGCGTGCAGCGGGCTGGCCCCCAGATCCCGGGCCGCCTCCACCACGGAATAGTCCAGCTTTTCCACCGCCGTGGAGGACGGCAGGATCATGAAGGGCACCAGCGCGTACACCATGCCCAGGAACACCGCGCCCTCGGTGTTCAGCAGCTTCAGCGGCTGCTGGATCCACCCCAGATTCATCAGCAGGGTATTGATGGGGCCGTTGCCGATGAGCAAAATGCGCCAGCCGTAAATACGGATGAGGGAATTGGTCCAGAAGGGCACCACCAGCAGCAGCGTGACGATGGAACGGGAGGCCGGTTTCAGCCGGGCCATCAGGTAGCCGAAGGGATACCCGATCAGGGCGCACAGCAGCGTGGTCAGCGCCGCCAGCCGCAGACTGTTCACCAGCACCTGAAAATACTGAGGTTCCCGCAGGCGGGCGTAGTTGTCCAGCGTCCATTGACCGGACACGCCGATCAACTCGCCCCGGCTCTGCAGGCTCAGGCCGATGACGTAGCCCAGCGCCGCCAGCACGAACAGCACCGTCCACAGGTACAGGGGCAGCTTCAGCAGCAGGGCGAAGCGTTTGTCCTTACGGTTCATCCCTTTCCCCCCTCGGCGGCTTCCAAATCGAGCTTTTCGTCGGGCACCACCGGCGCGTGGGTCTGATTCCAGCCCACGTACACCCGGTCACCGATCTGGAACTGATCCATTTCGGAAGCCTGCGTCACGGCGTTGACCGTCAGCCGGTCGCTGAGGGCGATCAGCGTATGCTGCATCCCGCCGGAATAGTACTTCTGCCGGATCACGCCCTGCAGCTCCATCCGGTGCTGGGGCTGGAAGCCGTAGCGCACCCGCTGGGGTCGCAGGCACAGCACCGCCCGGTCGCCCACGGCAAAGGGGCGGTCGGCGATTGCGGGCAGCTCCCCATCCTCCACACGCAGGGTCAGCCGGCCTTCCGGCCGGACGGAGGTCACTTCGCCCCGGAGCAGGTTGCTCTGGCCGATGAACCCGGCGGCGAACAGCGTCTGCGGATGCTCGTAGACCTCCTCCGGTGTGCCGATCTGTTCCACCCTTCCCTCCCGAAGGATCACGATCCGGGTGGACATGTTCAGGGCTTCCTCCTGATCGTGAGTGATATAAACGAAGGTAATGCCCATTTCCTGCTGCATCCGTTTCAGCTCCGTCTGCATCTGCTGACGCAGCTTCAGATCCAGCGCGCCCAGGGGCTCATCCAGCAGCAGCACCTTGGGCCGCAGCACCGCCGCCCGGGCGATGGCGATCCGCTGGCGCTGACCGCCGCTCAGCTGGGAAGGCATCCGCTTTTCATACCCGGACAGGCGCACCAGCCGCAGGGCTTCCTCCACCCGTTCCTTCTGCTCCGCCTTTTTCATCCCCTTTACTTTTAACCCATAGGCGATATTCTGAAACACATTCATGTGGGGAAACAGAGCATAACTCTGGAACACCGTGTTCAGCGGCCGCTTTTCCGGCGGCAGTTGGGTAATGTCCCGGCCCTCCAGCCAGACCCGGCCCTCGGTCACGCTTTCCAGTCCGGCGATCATCCGCAAAGTGGTGGTCTTTCCGCAGCCAGAGGGGCCCAGCAGGGTCAGAAATTCTCCCTGTTCAATATCCAGATTCAGGTGATGCAGGATCATCCCCTGCCCATAGTCCTTGCACAGGTTTTCCAGTCGCAGCAGCGGCGTTTGTTCACTCACGGGCCTTTTCTCCCTTCACGGCCCGGCAGATGGCGTGCAGCAGCGCCTCTACCCCGGGCCAAATTTCTCGATTGATGGTGTATACCGTGGCGCAGCCTTCCCGCCGGGCGTGCACCAGCCCCACGTCCACCAGCGCCTTCATATGGTAGCTGATGGTGGGCTGGGTGCAGTCGAAGGCCCGGTGGATCTCGCAGCCGTTCATTTCCCGTTCGGAAAGCATACTTAATATCTGCAGACGGGTCTCGTCGCAGAGGGCTTTCATAATGGGAATGGATGCCTGAAAGCAGTTCATGGTTTCGACTCCTTTACCGTCTATATAGAGAATCCTCTATATAGACGGTAGTTTATATCCATAGAGTGCCGTTGTCAATACGTAATTTATTTTTTAGGGAAAGTGAATGTAAAAAGCCCTCCGACAGCCCGTTCCCCTGCGGGTTACGGGCTTCGCACCCTTTTTGCGGCCTGCCCCGCTTCGCGTCGCAGGCTTCGGACTGCGCTGCCGCTGCGCGGCGTGCTCGCCCTCGGTGCTTCGCACCCTTTTTGGCGGCCCGCCCCGCTTTGCGTCGCGGGCTTCGGACTGCGGTAGCCCTTTCAGGGCTGTCCTCGTCCTCGGTGCTTCGCACCCTTCTTTGCGGCCTGCCCCGCTTTGCGTCGCAGGCTTCGGACTGCGCTGCCGCTGCGCGGCGTGCTCGTCCTCGGCGCTTTACACCCTTCTTGCGGCCCACCCCGCTTTGCACGGCGGCCAAACCCTGTGCTTTGCTTGTGCTCGGCCTCCCTTGGTCGCGGTTCTCTGGATAACAATGTGTTCTTTCTTACAATCCCATCAGCCGCCGCAGGGTCTCCAGCGGAATTTTCCACACGCCGCCCTGCTTTTCCAGCGTCAGCGGCCATGCCTCCAGGGCGGTGGACGCGCCGTCCGTCAGCAGGGAAGCGTCTACATTCAGGGCGGCACGTTCGCCGTTGACCATCCCGGCGGTCAGCGTGTAGTCCGACAGGCTGGGGGCCGCGTCGATCTCCGCCCGGAACTGCTCTGGCACCGGCAGGTCCTCCGCCACGGTGAAATCGTAGATCGTATCAAAATCCCGGCTTCGCCATGCTTCCATCAGCAGGGCGGCGGTGTTGTACGGGCTCAGCAGCAGGCTTTCGTCCCGGCTCAGCGGGTCGGCGGGGCCCTGTTCCCCGGTCAGGTAATAACTCCGATCCAGCCGGATGGCGGCGCTCTCTCCCCCGTCGATCAAAATCTGCACCCGGGTGTAGGGCAGATTCTCCATCACCGTGTCCGCAATGCTGGCCATGGCCAGCCGGCGGCGGACAGGGGCTTCCTCCGCCCAGAACTCGTCCGAGCGCCAGCCGTCTGGAATGCCGTCCCGCAGCAGGGAATTGGTCAGGGTGATGAACAGCATATCACCGCTGGCGGTGACTTCCTTCAGCCCTACGTCCTCTCCCAGCGCCCGACGAAGATTCATCTCCCCGGCGGACGGCCCGGCCAGCAGCGCACGCACAAGCGCCGCTTCGCTGCTTTCGTCCTTTCGGACGGTCAGCGTGCGGCTTTCCCCCGCCAGCATGGAATAATCCAGATAGCGGAAATACAGCACCACATCCCACGAAGCGGCGTTGTCCTCCGCGGCGGTGGCGGCGTGAAGGCGCTGCTCCACGCCTGGCAGCGGCGTGGCCTCGGCCTGTACCAGCGGATTCGCCGCCCGGGTGCAGGAGCACAGCAGCCCGCACAGCGCCGCCAGAAGAACCGCCAGCATTCCCCGGCGCTTTCGATTTCCTTTCATAAACGTCTCTCCTTGGCTCATCCCTGATGGATGGGCAGTTCCACGGTAAAAGTGGAACCCCTGCCTTCTTCGCTTTCCACGGACACGCTGCCGCCGTGCATCAGCACCATCTGGTGCACGATGCTCAGGCCCAGACCCGTGCCGCCGGTCTCCCGGCTGCGGGCCTTGTCCACCCGGTAGAAGCGGTCGAAGATATGAGCCTGATCCTCCCGGGGAATGCCGGGGCCGTTGTCGGTGACGGTCATCACCGCGTCCCGGCCGGAGCGGATCAGCCGCACCTTGATGGCGCCGCCCTCCTGCGTATACTTGATGGCGTTTTCCATCAGGTTGTACACCACCTGCGTCAGTTTGGCGCAGTCGGCGTACATTTCGCAGCGGTCGTTCAGGGCCAGCTTCAATTCCTGATGATGGCTCTCGGCCACGGGCTGGAGACGATGAGCCGTATCGGTGATCACCTGCGCCAGACTGAAGGTGGTGCGGTTCAGGCGCATGGCCTTGGAGTCCATGCTCACCAGCGTCAGAAGGTCGCTGATGATGCTGTTCAGCCGGTCGATCTCCTTATTGATGTCGGTCAGGAACTCGGTACGCATCTCCGCGTCCATTTCCGGTTGATAGATGATGTTTTCCAGCAGGATCTTCATGGTAGCCAGCGGCGTTTTCAGCTCGTGGCTGGCGTTGGAGACGAACTGATTGCGGCTGGTATCCAGCATCTGCAGCTTTTCGGACATGGTATTAAACGTCTCGCTGAGCCGCCGCAGCTCGCCGGAGCCCTTTACCGGCACCCGCACGGACAGGTCGCCGTGGCCCATGCGCTGGATGCTCTTGGTCAGGGACACGATGGGCCGGGTCAGCACTCGGGAGAAGATCAGTGCGAACACCATGGCCGCCGCCGCCGCGATGAGGAAATACACCACCATCCGGGTCTGCAGGGAGGCCAGGCGGTCCATCATTTCCTGCACCGGGGAGGAATACAGCAGCACGCCCTGCACCACGCCGTCTGCCGTCAGCGCGGAGGTACAGTAAGCCACCCATTCCGCGTTGGGGTCGTAAGGCCGCAGCCATTGCAGCCAGCTGTTCTCCCCGCCGTTATCGTCCAGCCGGTGAACGCCGTAGTCCGACGCGCTGCCCATGGACAAAACCGACACGACCTCCGGCAGCTCCAGCCGGGAGCCGTTGAGCTCGCAGAAGGTATCCAGCTGCACCTTGCCGCTCTGGTCCAGCAGCATCAGCCGCCCGCCCAGCTCGCCCCCGGCGGCTTCCAGCAGCTGCTGGGCCTTTTCCATATCCCGTTCGGCGTACAGCGGCCCCAGCTCCGCCGCCAGCTTATCGGCGGCGGCGTGATCCTGCCGCATCCTGTCGCTGAACAAAGAATCGCCCACCAGCCCGATGAGGGAGGTCGCTACCAGATAGTAGCTGACCCCCACGATGAGCAGGAAGGCGAGCATGATCTTCCATCGGATGGAAGAAAAGGCATGTTTAGTCCTTGTCGGTGAAATAGTAACCCACTCCCCATTTGGTGAAGATAAATTCGGGCTGGGCGGGATTGCGTTCGATCTTCTCGCGAAGCCGACGGATATGGACGTCCACGGTGCGGGCGTCGCCGGTGTAGTCGTACTTCCACACGGTTTCCAGCAGGGACTCCCGGCTGAACACCTTGCCCCGGTTATTGACGAACACCTGCAGCAGGTCGAACTCCTTGGCGGTCAGGCGGACTTCGTTTCCGCCCAGCGTGACGGAGCGGTTGACGGAGTTGATCTCCATATCGTGGACGCGGATGGTGCGGCGCACGTCGTTCTGGCTGGACGCGGCGGTACGGCGCAGGATGGTCTTGATGCGCGCCTTGACCTCCAGAATGTTGAAGGGTTTGGTCATATAATCGTCCGCGCCGTATTCCAGACCGAGGATCTTGTCGATCTGCTCGCCCTTGGCGGTCAGCATGATGATGGGCACGTTACTGTGCTCCCGGATGCGCTGGCACACGGTGATGCCGTCCACCTTGGGCAGCATCACGTCCAGCAGAATGAAGTCATAATGGCCTGCAAAGAACTTGGTCAGCGCTTCGTCGCCGTCAGCGGCGGAATCCGTCTCGAAGCCTTCTTGTTCCAGCGTATATTTCAAACCCTTAACAATCAGGGGCTCATCGTCAACAAGGAGGATGCGTTTCGCCATGGGAAATTCTTTCCTTTCTGCAGTGCTTTGCCTTGAAAAGACTTGTTTACAGCCTTGTTTACATTGTAAAACTAATTATGAAAAAAATCAAGTAGATTGCAACAATTTCTTCACAATTTCAGGGGTAGTACCCCTGACCCCGGA
>ERZ827150.3178-NODE-3178-length-16458-cov-3.037798_pt1 | contig 16458 bp, 7 predicted proteins | sample MGYA00519779_ERZ827150 | MGnify/ENA primary metagenome ERZ827150 (study PRJEB31778, sample SAMEA3449267) | human gut metagenome | biome: human gut; feature: human-associated habitat; material: faeces | place: United Kingdom | collected 2010/2012 ...
CACGAAAATCAAATCGGTCTGATTGGTTGGGCGATCGGGATATCCTAAAGCCGTCGCCGCTTTATTTACCTCTGATTTCATGCCTACCAATTCCAGCATATCACCGGAATCTATCACCGTAGCGGCCAAGACCGGGATATTGATACCCGCACGCCTTACGGACTTGATGCTAACACCATGCATGAACGATTGATTGCGTAAATAGCAGATCTTTTTCCCCACGTATTCCTTATGGATCACTAGTACGGGTAACGTCTCTGCCGGAAAATCGAGCAATTCAATGTCATTGACCTCGTCGCCAATCCAGTTCTCCTCTCCGATCACGAATTCCCGGCGACCGCTTAGGACAACCTCATTTCCGGTATGTAAAACCAAATCCGGTTTAACATCGGTTACTACATTATTAATACGGACACGCTCCACGAACAAATGCCGTCCCAATTGGTCTAAATACACCTCCAACTGCTTTACGCTTTTGCCATCCTTGAACCATTCATTACTAATCTTATAGGCCCGGAAAGTTACCGGACGGGCGGCAGGCATAAAGCCCGGTTGCTCGCTCTCGTCGTTATTTCCCATTTTAGCCTCTAGCTCTTTACACGCTTTTTTCACGTAGTCGAGTCCTCCTAAAAGACGTGGCCCGATATCACTCACTAACCATGCGGATCCTGCCGTACCGAAAATATAAGTTACCGCATAGGCCACGGGCATTACATTTACCATAGCACTTTTATCCGTATCGCTAATATTCATCTGTCCGATCGTATCTTCGGCAACTCCTAATACTGCCGACATCGTCTGGGAGCCCGCCAATAATCCTGCGGCCTCGCCTGCGTTATATCCCATAAGTTTCGCTAACAAAAAAGGAGCGATCAAACAAAATATACACATGACGGCGGCGAAAAGCATTTGAGGAAGACCTTCCTTTTTCAATCCCCGGAAGAACTGTGGCCCAACGCTATATCCTACAGCGAAGAGGAACATCAAGAAAAAGACGGACTTTAACGGTCCGCTTATATCGATTTTTAATTGCCCGATCAATACACCGACCAATAATACGCTGGTAACCGTTCCCAGCGTGAACTTCTTTATCTTAAACTTGCCAATCCAGAAACCGAGAGCTAAGGTTATGAAAACAGCTAGCTCCGGATAATGTTGAAGTAAATTAGTTATCCATTCCATATCTATTTATTTGATGTTAAACAAAAAAGATGCTATTGGAACAGGGATTCTTTGAAAGATGTTGTTACTTTTCGGGATTATTTATATAAATTTGCGACCGCTTAGGTGATAGAGTTTGTCTACCGACAACTCTATAAAAGGGAATCCGGTTAGAATCCGGAACAGTGCCCGCTACTGTGAAGCTCTTGAAAAGGAAAGCGTTCTGCTATGCCACTGTCTTAAGAAAGATGGGAAGGTTGCTTTCCGAGCCAGTCAGGAAACCTGCCAAGCGAAGTAATGATTAATTCCTCCCGGGGTCAGGAGTAATTAAGAGGATAGAAATATCACCTATATCTAAAAGATGTTGGAGACGTAATAATACGTTGTCTCCGTGGGATTGATATGTAATCTAATTATTAATATATTCATATGATGAGGAAACACTTACTATCTTTCTTCTTGCTGGTCATCAGCCTAGTTTGTCGTGCGCACGATGGCGAGAATTTTGTAGCATCCGATTTATTCGCCTCTTTACAACCGGGCGATAAGGCCGCTTTATTGATGGTACATTTTGGAACAACCCATGATGATACCCGTGCCTTGACAATCGACGCGATCAATCAAAAAGCGAAAGAAGCTTTCAAAGATGTTGAGTTGCGTGAGGCATGGACTTCTCGCATTGTAATGCGCCGCTTAAAAGCTCGTGGCGTAGAGAAACTGAACCCGATCGAGGCCTTGGAAAAATTAAAGACTGATGGTTATACACATGTCTTGATCCAATCCACGAATATAATCGAAGGTATCGAGATGGAATCCTTACGTAAGGATGTTGCCACCATGAAATCTTCTTTCAAGGAGATTCGTATCGGTAATCCTTTATTGTATACACCGGAGGATTATGAGGCGGTAATCGCCGCTATCATAAAAAATGGGGCGAAAGAAGGCGCTACTTTATTGGTAGGCCATGGCACTTATACACCGGCGACGGCCCAATATGCTATGTTGGATTATATGTTGAAGGAGAAGGGATTCAAGGATTATTCCGTAGGAACCATCGAGGGCTATCCTACTTTTGATACGATGGTAGCCCAAGTAAAGGCCAATGGAACGAAGAAAGTCTTGTTGATGCCATTTATGTTTGTTGCCGGAGACCATGCGAAAAACGATATCGCCGGTGATTGGAAAGAGGAATTGGAAAAGAAAGGCTACGAGGTAAGCGTATTTATGGAAGGTCTGGGACAGAATCCGGATATCCAGAAGATCTTCATCGAACATGCCCGTTTCATGGCTAAACATAAGATGATCGATATCGTTGATAAGAAGAAAGCTTATGCGGTAGAGAAGGACTAAAAAAGTTCACTACACAATGTTTTTTATTCCTTTCGGAAGAAAAAGTAATTCCTTCCGAAAGAAACTAAATTTTCATTCGAAGGAAAATGGAATTTCTTTCGAAAGGGATTTCACATGCATACAATAAACAGTTATAATGCTAAATATATGAAAAGAGTTTTGACAATCTTACCGTTGACAGCCTTATGTATCAGTACGATGCAGGCACAACACAAGAATGAGTACACGAATTTCGCCGATACGACATTCAATATTCAAGAAGTCGTAGCGACCGCCGCACGCAAGCCACGTCCACAAATCACGAAGTTGGACGTACCTATGAAATATCTTCCTATTTCAATTAATAGCATTACGGCGAGTAGTTTGGAGTTGAGAGGTATCCGTAATATCCAAGATGCGGTACGCTTTATGCCGGGCGTACGATTCCAAACATCTTATGGCGCATTTCAACAATTGTCGATCCGTGGTTTCGATCATTCTATCATGATGATAGACGGTATCCGCGATGAACGTTCGGCAATAAACAACTCTTATCCCGTACCCGATCTATCCTGTATCGAGTCTATTGAATTATTAAAGGGACCGGCTTCTGTACTTTACGGACATTCAGCCGTAGGTGGAACCTTGAATATCGTTCGTAAATCCCCGTCAGAGAAACAGAGCGTTAACGCCCGATTGGCCTACGGTAGTTACGAGAATAAAGAGGCGACGCTTGGCATGGGCGGTAAATTGGTCGGTCCGGTCAATTATTACGCCAATGTCAACTTTTCCGATCAAGAGGGCTGGCGTGATAATGGCAACCGTCGCTTTTCCGGTTATCTGGCATTGCAAGCTAAAATGACGGAACGTGACCTATTAGATGTTCGTGGAGGTTTTAACCGCGACTTCTATGGAACGGAGATTGGTCTTCCCGATTTAATGGCAAATGATGTATATAATGCGCAAACAGGACAGTTATATCTCCATAAAAATGATATGCTACCGGGACTTGACCGTGAGGCTCGCTACAATAACGAGTCCGACTTTATGAAGAATCACGCTTGGAACATATCGACGCAGTACACACATACTTTTTGGAACGGTGCGAAACTAACAGATCGCCTTTCTTACAATAACGACGATATCAACTATTTTGGGACGGAAGCCCTCGACTATCTCGAAAGTGATGATCCGATCTATGATCATTATTATATGAAAAACGGCCAGAAAAAATATATCTGTTTGGACAGCGTATATCTTTCTTTCCCGCTTCGCTTCTCCCATATCTCCAAGACTGTCGCCAATACGCTCGAGTTGAGCGGTAAATTCAAGACGGGTGAGATAAAGCATACGTATATGGGAGGTTACTCTTTCGTCGCCTTGAATCGTACCAGCTATTCGGGCTATAATTTAGGGGATGATGTTCAGGGTCCCGGCCTTTATTCGCATGTATCCGTTTATGATCCGCATAGCATGGGATATATGACCAGTAAATTCTCGAAAGCGACGGTTACGCATCATTATTCCAACAGCCTTTATCTTCAAGATATGGTTGAGTTCAACGAGCAATGGAAGGTATTAGCCGCTCTACGTTACGACTTTTTCCGTTATATGTCCGCCAGCGCTACAACTCCTACCGGACGACGTGAGTATGAGGAGCATTCAAGCTTCAATATGATAAAGAATAAGGCGTTGACTTATCGTTTCGGAGCGGTCTATCTGCCCCATCCGAATACATCCATTTATGCGTCTTTCGCCTCTTTCTTCAAGCCGATCCGTACGTTCTATCAAGATAACGTCATTTATGTAGGAGGTGATGGAAATCGTTTCGAGCCTGCTCGCAATGAGGAAGTATTTAAGCCGGAGAAAGGATACCAAGCCGAGGTGGGGCTTAAATATCAATTGAACAATATATTAAGCGCCAATGCCAGCTTGTTCTATATCCGGAAGATGAACAGTACGGCTACGTTGACCAACAACTATCAAGTGGAGGTAAACGGCGAGACTACCACGAAGAGCGTAATCGGACAGGTGGGTGTACAAGATTCCAAGGGTTTTGATTTTGATGTCACTCTTTCTCCGGTAAGCACCTTAGCGCTGACGATCGGTTATGGATTGAACGACTCCAAGATCCGGGAGATGAAAGAAATAAAGGATCCGGAATTGATCGAGGCTATCTATGGCAATAACCCGGATGAGACAAAGCAACAATTGAATAGCCAAGAAGGAAACTGGCAGAGCAACGTACCGAACCAGACTTTCTACGCATACGGCAGTTATACCATCCCTCGGGGTGTCTTGAAGAATCTGGAATTTCACTTGAGTAGCAGTTATACCGGTAAAGTATACCGTAATACATCTAACAACTCTTGGTTCGATCCGTATTGGGTAACCGATTTCGGTATGTCTTATTTGTTGAACAACAATATTCACCTTACATTCAACTTGAATAACTTGTTTGACAACAATTATTATAACCAAGCGCTCGGACAACAGATGGTGCCAAGCATGCCTCGTAATTTCCAAGTGGCTATCTCCTATACATTATAATATATAGAACATACGCTCATGAATCTATTGACAAAGATCACGCTATTTATACACAGGATACTGGGCACGGCGTTCAGTATCCTGTTTCTCGTTTGGTTCCTATCGGGATTGGTAATGATCTACCATACGTTCCCGCGAGCGGACCGGGCCGATAAACGGGCGAAGATGGATATTCTCTCTCTGGAGAATCTTCCTTCGTTAGACCAGATAGAGAAACGTTTACCGCAGAACGAGCGGATAAGCCATGTTACCTTAAACAGCTATTTGGGACAAACTGTTTTTCATATCCGGACGGAGAAAGGGAGCTATGATATTCCTGCCGACTCGACGGAAAGATTACCCGTAATCGACTGGAATCGTATCCAACGTGTGGCATCACAATGGAATACCTCTTCCATAGCGAAGGTAGATTCCTTGTACACCTTGGACCAATGGATTCCATTCGGTCGTTTAAAAGAGGAATTTCCGATCTATAAATTCCATTTCGCCGATCCAGAACGACATGAATTATACATATCCTCTAAATCCGGGGAGGTTTTGCAATATACGGATAAAAACAGTCGTTTCTGGGCTTGGCTCGGGGCGATCCCTCATTGGGTTTATTTCACTTCCTTGCGGCAAGACGCTGAATTATGGATAAAGGTAGTTGTCTGGTTATCCGGCATTGGATGCGTTATGTGTATCGCTGGGATCTATTTAGGAATACGGGATTTCCGGTTAGCGAGGAGACGTCATTTGATTTCCCCTTATAAGAAGTTCTGGTATAAATGGCATCATATTCTTGGGGTGTTATTCGGTTTATTTGTCCTCACCTTCTGCTTTAGTGGTATGATGTCTTTGGCTCGTGTACAGGATTGGGGGTTGAAAGCCAAGCTTGATATAAACCCGGTTCAAGAACTGCGGAAGATGGCTCCTTCCCCACTCGATTATCCGTTGGATTACAGGGCGGTCATACAAGCCTATCCCGGCCAGATCCGTCAATTGGAATGGAGCAGTTTTGGTGATATACCCTTTTACATCGTACAAACAGACACGAAGGATATTGTCGTGAACGCAAATAAGAGTGACGGGATATCTTTATTGAACCTGCGACCGGAAGAAATCCGTTCCGTATTGTCTCAGATACATGGTATCGGGACCACGGCTGATATCAAACTGTTGGATGCTTATGATACGTATTATATCTCACGAAAAAGGAATTTAGAACTCCCGGTCTGGAAAGTATCTATTCAAGACGTGGATAATAGTTGTTATTACATTAATCCCCGTAATGGACAATACCGTTATGTAAATACGCCGTCTCGTTGGAACCATTGGATGTATCCGGCATTGCATAGCTTGAATCTGAAATTCTTGGTAGATCATCCGGTCTTATGGAATATCGTGATGTGGGGAACCATGTTGGGAGGCACGTTCGTTTCCTTATCCGGTGTATGGCTTGCGATAAAATATATCAGGCGAAAAGCGAGAAGAAAGAAGTAAAGCCTGTATATTTGTATTATATTTATTGAGAACATTGTATTATAAAATAGATTTGAATGAATAAAGGCAAGATTATAGTCGCCGGAATCGGCCCCGGTAGCGAGGCCGATATAACGCCTGCGGTTTTGGCCGCTATCCAAAGCTCGGATGTCATCATAGGATATAAATATTATTTCCGTTTTATCACCCACTTGCTTCGTGAGGGAACGGAATGTATAGATACAGGTATGAAACGTGAGCAAGCTCGTGCCGAGCAAGCTTTCGCTTATGCCAACGAGGGAAAGACGGTTTGCGTGATCAGTTCCGGTGACGCCGGTATTTATGGCATGACTCCTCTGATTTATGAGATGAAGAAAGAATCCGGAAGCGAGATCGAGATCGAGTCGTATCCGGGCATCAGCGCTTTCCAGAAAGCTGCGTCCTTGCTTGGCGCTCCTATCGGACATGATTTCTGTGTGATTTCCCTCTCAGACTTGATGACTCCTTGGGAACTGATCGAGAAACGGATTCACGCGGCGGCCATGGCCGATTTTGTTACGGCGATCTATAACCCAAAAAGCGAGGGACGTTATTGGCAACTCTATCGCTTAAAAGAATTGTTCCTGCAAGAACGCAAGCCGGAGACTCCGGTCGGTTATGTACGTCAGGCCGGACGGGAGGAGCAAGAAGTATTCGTCACTACGCTCGCAGATCTGGACCCCGAGCAGATCGATATGTTCACGGTAGTCTTGATCGGAAACTCACAAACATATCTTTCCGGGAATCATATGATCACTCCCCGGGGATATTATGGCGAGATCAAACAAAAGAAAATGGATACGGGTATCGGACAGGACATCATGATCCGTAGTTTCCGTACGATCGAGAAGGAATTGAAAAACCAAGAGATCCCGTTGGATAAGAAATGGGCGTTACTCCATGCCATTCATACGACGGCCGATTTCGATATGGAAAATATCCTTTATGCCGACCCGGATGCTGTCTCTACATTATATAATAAGATCAGCGGCGGGGAAGTTCCTACGATCATCACCGATGTCACGATGGCTGCTTCCGGCATTCGTAAGGGAGCTCTGCAACGTCTGGGTGTCGAGGTGAAATGCTACCTTCAAGACGAGCGGGTCGCTGAGATGGCTTCGAGCAAAGGAATTACCCGTACCCAAGCCGGTATTCGTCGGGCCGTGGAAGAGCATCCGACCGCTCTGTTTGTCTTCGGGAACGCCCCGACCGCCCTTATGGAATTATGCGATTTAATACGTAAAGGTAAAGCCACTCCAGCTGGCATTATCGCGGCTCCGGTAGGTTTCGTACATGTGCAGGAATCCAAACATATGGTGAAACCTTTTATCGGTATACCGAAACTAATCGTGGAAGGTCGTAAAGGAGGTAGTAATTTAGCGGCTACGCTAGTGAATGCCATCCTTTGTTTTAATGACGCAGAACAATTAAAGCCGGGAAGAGACGTATGAACCGATTTTATGTCATAGGGCTGGATGATAATATGCGGCAATACTTTCCGCCGGAGATATTGGAGATAATCTCGTCCCACCGGGTGTTCTCCGGAGGCGTGCGGCATCATGAGATCGTACGTTCGCTCTTGCCCGAGAAAGCGGACTGGATCGATATAAAAGTCCCGTTGGACGAGGTCTTCGATCGCTATCGTTCGTACGACGGTCGGGAAAGCATCGTTGTATTCGCTTCCGGAGATCCTTTGTTTTTCGGATTCGCCGTTACGATTCAAAACCGATTGCCGGATGCGCAAATCCGCCTGTACCCGTCATTTAATTCCTTGCAACTCTTGGCACAAAATCTATTGATGCCTTACCACGATATGCGGATCGTCTCCCTTACCGGACGGCCTTGGCACGAGTTCGATCGTGCCTTGATCGAAAGTGCGTCTAAGATAGGCGTGCTCACGGATCGGGAACATACGCCTACGACTATCGCTCGCCGGATGCTGGAATACGGCTATGATAATTATACCATGTTCGTGGGAGAACGGTTAGGAAATACCGAACGGCAGAGCATCCGCCAATTCAGTATACAAGCCGCGGCAATGAATAATTTCGTTCATCCGAATTGCTTGATCCTAAAGAAAGAGCGTGACGGGCATTCCCGTAAATTCGGCCTGCCGGATTCCGCGTTCGAGCATTTGAACGGACGGGAGAAGATGATAACCAAAATGCCGATCCGTTTGTTATCTTTAAGCATGCTGGATCTGAGAAACCGGGAACGTTTTTGGGATATCGGCTTTTGCACGGGTTCTGTCTCGATAGAGGCTAAATTGCTGTTCCCGCATTTGCATATCACGAGTTTTGAGATCCGGGAAGAGGGACGAAAGTTAATGACTGAGAATTGTCATCGTTTTGGGACTCCGGGTATCGAGGCTATAATCGGAGATTTCTTATCGGTGGATTTATCAGCGTTGGAGGCTCCGGATGCAATCTTTATCGGCGGACATGGCGGGAAATTAGTGGAGATCCTTATGGTAGTTTCCCAAAAAATGAAAGAGAACGGTGTCATCGTCTTCAACTCCGTATCCGACGAAAGCAAAGCGCTTTTAGAGGAAGCGGTCCGCCAAACCGGTCTTCGGATATCCGCCCAAACCCGTATCACGATTGATGATTTTAATACGATTACCGTGAATGTTATTTATAAATTATGAGTACAATATCAATTATTCCAATATCCGATAGCAGCCGGGTGCTTGCTGAGCGAATTCTTGCTTCTTATCCTGAGGCGAAGATCTTACCATTCGGCTCTTTCTCAAAAGAGGTTTTTCACGAATCCAGTAGTTTGGTATTTATTGGAGCGATGGGAATTTGCGTACGCAGTATCGCTCCCTTCGCGGAAGATAAACATACCGATCCGGCCGTGGTTTGTATAGATAGTACCGGCAAATACGTGATTCCTGTCTTATCCGGACATATCGGTGGAGCGAACGATCTTTCCAAAGAGTTAGCGAACCTATTAGGAGCCGAAGCGATTATTACGACACAAAGCGACAACGCAAACCTATGGGCGCTCGATACATTAGGGAAGAAATACGATTGGACCTTGATCGCCAAAGATAGCAATGCCGCCATCTCCACTTTTGTCAATGGAAAACCGACAGCGCTACTCCTTGATATACGAGATAAAGGAACGGATTATTTGGAGCGTACGGTCCCGTCTCATGTCTCTATCTTTTATTCCTTCGAGGCGATACCGCAGCAAGACTATGAGTTATTGATGATCGTCAGTCCCCAACAATACGATACATCCATCCCTACGATCACCTATATACCGAAAGTCCTCCACCTAGGAATGGGTTGCCGCAAGGATATGCAAGGCGATCCTACGGTCGTTTACGAACATATTAAAGATGTATTGCGTGATAAACGCCTATATCCGGAAGCTTTGGCGGATGTAAATACAATCGATTTGAAGAAATGCGAACCGGTGCTGACATTATTGGCTTATGGAGTTATGGAATGCCCTTTCCACACCTATACATCGGAGGAGCTGAAAGATATCCCGGTACCCAATCCCTCGGAGAAGGTACTGGAGGTAACCGAATCCTCAAGTGTATCGGAAGCTTCCGCCATTTATGCGGCTCATGGCGGTCCGCTTTTGGTCGAGAAGCAAAAAGCGGATTTAGGGAAAGGAAATGAATATACCTTTGCCGTAGCGTTAGATCGGGCGGCCTGCCGCAAGGGACATATCGAGATCGTAGGAGCCGGTCCCGGCGATCCGGACTTGATCTCTATCCGCGGACGGCAAATGTTGGAGAAAGCGGATTTGATCCTGTATGCAGGAAGCCTCGTCCCGAAAGAACTTACCTTATGCGCGAAGGCAGGCGCTACGGTGCGAAGCTCGGCGGATATGAATCTGGAAGAACAGTTTGCGTTGATGAAAGAGTTTTATGATAAAGGATTGTTTGTCGTTCGTTTGCACACGGGCGATCCTTGCATCTATGGAGCTATTCAAGAGCAAATGAATTACTTTGATCAATACGGGATGGATTATCATATCACTCCGGGTATTTCCTCTTTCCAAGCCGCCGCCGCCGCTCTTTATTCCCAGTTCACGATTCCGGAGAAAGTACAAACGATCATCCTCACTCGTGGCGAAGGACGTACGCCCATGCCTGAGAAAGAGCAACTGCACAAACTGGCTCAAAGCCAAAGTACGATGTGTATCTTCTTAAGCGCCGGTGTCGTAGAGAAGGTCCAAGAGGAATTATCGCGACATTACGCTCCAACCACTCCGGTAGCCGCTTGCTATAAATTGACATGGAAAGACGAGCGGATCTACCGTGGGCAACTGAAAGATCTCGCGAAAATCGTAAAAGAGAATCATCTTACACTGACAACATTACTTGTCGTCGGGGATGCCATCGATAATCGCAAGGGTCTATCCCGCTTATATGCGGATGAATTCAAACATCTTTTCCGTAAGTAATGATACTGATCCTTGGAGGAACGACAGAAGGCCGTGTGGCTGTGCGGGTAGCGGACGAGGCAGCCGCTACCTATTACTATTCTACGAAAGGAACTTTGCAATCCATTGAATGCGCGCATGGAATCCGTTTGACCGGAGCCATGAATGCGGAGGAAATGGAGTGTTTTTGTCGTGACCACGCGATTAAGCTATTGATTGATGCGGCACACCCTTTCGCTCAAGTGTTACACCAAACGATCGAAAAAGTATCGAAATGTTTACAGATTCCGGTGATCCGTTACGAACGTCGGTATCCACCTCGTGATGAGGACTTGATTTGGTGCGATAGTTATGCAGACGCAATTCACCAAATGGAAAACAAAGGTATCCAACGGCTACTTGCCCTCAGTGGCGTGAACACCCTTGCCCCGCTCCGCCCTTATTGGCGATCGCATACCACTTGGTTCCGTATATTGGAGCGGGAGGAATCTTTGTCGTTGGCCGAGAAGCAGGGCTTCCCCCAAGAACGTCTGGTTTTCTATCGAGAAGGTGAGGATGAGTTAAAGTTGTTGGAGCAACTCCATCCGGATGCGATCTTGACAAAGGAAAGTGGTTTCTCCGGCTATTTTACGGATAAAGTGAACGCTGCCCGCCAATTCGGAATACCAGTATTTGTCGTGAAGCGTCCCGCATTACCGGAAACTTTCTACCGAGTGTATGGTGAAGACGGATTGCGCAAACAAATCGAACGCCTATTACCCGAATTCTTTCCCTTGAAAAGCGGATATACGACCGGAGCTTGTGCTACCGCCGCCGCAAAAGCCGCTTTATTGGCCTTATTATCACGGAAGGAACAAACAGAAAGCCAGATAACATTACCCTCGGGAGAACAGATAACGTTGCCGGTAGCCTATACCGAATGGGCCGGGTGTTCCGCCACCTGTACCGTGATCAAGGAGTCTGGGGATGATCCGGACGTGACGAATCATAGCCGGATCCGGGTTACTGTTCAATTATCTCTCGATGCATCCGGTTGTGCCATCGCCGTGGCAGAGTCGTGCCACGGTGATGGCACAGCTGTGCCAAGCCGATGGCACAAGCGTGCCACGGTAATGGCACAAGAAGAATATTGTCAAGAAACAGAAAGCGACGATACGGGAAGAGTCATCTTCCTAGCAGGTGAAGGAGTCGGAACCGTGACCCTTCCGGGACTCGGCTTGAAAGTCGGCGGCCCGGCTATAAACGCCACGCCCCGTAAGATGATCCGGCAAGAGCTGATTCCACTCCTGCCCTCACCCGATTCCGTCGCTATTGTCACGGTCTCGGTTCCCGGTGGCGAGGAGTTGGCGAAACGTACCTTCAATCCGAAACTTGGAATTATCGGGGGAATCTCCATTATCGGGACATCCGGAATCGTGCGTCCTTTCTCATCGGACGCTTTTATCGCCTCGATACGGAAAGAAGCCAGTGTCGCCAAAGCGATAGGTTGCGAGACGTTGGTTATTAATTCCGGGGCGAAGAGTGAACGCTACCTTCGGAGCTTATACGCTTCTTTGCCTCCACAATCATTCGTCCATTACGGGAACTTTATCGGAGAGACGCTAAAGATCGCTGCCGATTTAGGTTTCAAGCAGGTTATCTTAGGTATCATGATCGGCAAGGCGGTGAAACTTGCGGAAGGTTTCCTAGATACACACAGCAAAAAAGTCGTCATGAACAAAGGCTTCCTTCAAGATGTAGCGAAAGAAGCGAAATGCGAGGAGGCGACCGTAGATGCAATCAATCGGATTACGTTGGCCCGTGAATTATGGGAGCTTCTTGCGGAAAAAGAACAAAATCGTTTCTTCCCATTACTTTTACAAAAATGTAAATCGTATTGCGCTCCTATCCTTCCCGACGGCGAACTAACCTTGCTGTTAATATCCGAAGAGGGCAAGGTCTTGTACCAATCTTAGCTGTAGAGACGCAGCACGCACGCTACGTCTCTACACCCCCCAGACTGTAATAGCATTTCTTTTTAGCTGTTTATTCTTTTTTATTAGGGATTCTTTAAGAATACATATTAGGAGGATTTCGTACTTTTGCCCTCTAAATATTGATTAAAATAATGTTTAGATATCTTTTAATTTATATGGCCTGCCTTCTATTCGCCTTTTCCGTAAAGGCGCAAGGTATTTCCAATGACACGATTCCGAAAGAAGTGCTGATGCTGGACGGCAAGCCTATGACCGAAAAGCAAATACAACGTTATCATAAACAATTACATAAAGACTCCATACGGGCCAACAAAAGGATCTGGTGGTCTATCCTTGGCGGACCGTCTTACACGCCGGAAGCCTCCTTTGGCGTAGGTGGCGCGGTTTTGGCTAGCTTTCGCTTAAACAAGAATGATACGATATCCCAACGATCGTTTATCCCTGCGGGATTTAACATCACCTTAAACGGGACGTTCGTTTTTGCCGGTGCTGGTACCTTATTCTTCAACGAGAATCGCTTCCGTATTTATATCAGTTACGGTTATCGGAACGAACCTTCGCATTATTTCGGGAAAGGCTATGAGACGATCGAGCAAATCGAGAAGAGCGACTCGACAACGAAATTCCATAAGAGTTCTTTCCAACTATATCCCCGTTTCGTATGGGAAGTTAGGCCTCATTTATATACGGGTCCTCTTTTTGATATTAATTTCAGCAAATCAGATGATATCAACCCGGTGATGGCCGAAGATCCTTATTTCAATAAGTTCAAACGAGATTATGTCAATATCGGTGTCGGCGGCTTGATTCAATACGATACACGAAATGACGTGGCGACCCCAAGTTCCGGTATGTTACTAAGCGCGATCGCTAAAGTGTATGGAAAGTATTTAGGCGGTGCATATAATTATGAGATGTTCGAGTTAGAATACCGCCAGTTCCAGCAAGTATTTCGTCCTCGTAGCACCTTGGCATGGATCGCCAAGACACAAATCGGTGTGGGAAACGTTCCTTTTACGGAGCTTCCTTCGTTTGGCTCTCCTTTCGATCTTCGCGGATACTATTGGGGCAAGTACCGTGACAAGACCATGGCGTATGGGATTCTGGAGTATCGTCATATGTTCGGCAGCGTGGAGAAATATAAGAGCGGTAATTTCTGGGCGAAGTGTGGTTTTGTTGGCTGGGTCGGCACGGGTACGATCGGAAACGCTCCTATCGTAGACTGGAATAAATGGAAGTTCAACTACGGCGTAGGCTTACGTATCCAAATGCAACCCGGCAAGAACTTCCGCCTAGACGTAGGCAAAGACCCGAACCAAAAAGGGATGGCGGTTTATATGAATATGACGGAAGCCTTCTAAAACCAGAAGGCTCCCGTCTACGATTTATGGAAGTATAACCTTGCGTTAAAATTATTGTTTAAAAGCCGGAAATATCTTAATATCGATTTTTTTCACTAAGTTTGCGTCGTCGAAGGGGTGCCATACTATATGGGCTGAGATCATACCCTTACTACTTGATGCGGGTAATGCCGCCGTAAGAAAAACGAATGTTAGATGGATAAAAATGAAATGTACCGTTATCCGGTAGTTTTAACGATCGCGGGCTCTGATAGTGGCGGTGGTGCCGGAATACAAGCGGATATTAAGACTTTTTCCTCGCTGGGGGTTTTTGGAGCCTCGGCGATAACGGCTATAACCGCTCAAAACACACAGGGAGTGCGAGGGATCCAAGCGATCTCTCCCGAGATTTTGAGAGGACAAATCGAAGCTATTCTTGAGGATTTCATCGTAGATGCCGTAAAAATAGGGATGCTACATAACAAGGATGCCGTAAAGGTCGTATCTGAAACTTTATCTTCCTTCCAACAGACTTCTATCATTTTAGATCCAGTGATGATATCCACGAGCGGAAGTAAATTATTGGAGGATGACGCCATCCGAACCATCATTGATGAGTTGTTCCCTAAAGCGACACTGCTTACTCCGAATATTCCCGAGACGGAATATCTTTCCGGTATAAAAATCAATAACGAGGCGGATATCTTACTTGCCGCCCGGAAATTGCAGGAAAAAGGATGTAACGCTCTATTGATCAAGGGGGGGCATATTCCCGGAGTAGAAACGGTGGATCGGTTATTTATCAATGAGAATAATCCGATTTGTCTGGTCTCGCCAACAGTGGAGACCTTCAATACCCATGGAACGGGCTGTACGCTATCGTCCGCCATCGCCGCTTATATGGCACTCGGCCATTCATTGGTGGAAGCCGTACGATTAGCCAAGGAATATATGAATAACGCGCTCGTTCACGGGGCAAATGTATGCATGGGAAAAGGGCACGGACCTGTAAACCACTTCTTCTCACCCTCTGCCCTTCATAAAATCCGATGGAATCATGAATAAGCTGGTCGTAATTACTACACCTTATTTTTTCGCGGATGAAGCTTCTTTGATCGAACTTCTATTTGCGGAAGGAATGTCTCGTTTACATCTACGTAAACCGGATTGTAAACGTGATGAATTGGAGGGCTTATTGGATAACATCTCTCCGGCCTATTACGACAGGATCGTTCTTCATGATTGGTTTACCTTGGCAGAAGAAAGGGCTTTAGGAGGAGTCCATTTGAACAAGAGGAACCCGGAAGCTCCACCTTTATATAAAGGCAGTATAAGTCGTTCTTGCCATAGTCTGGAAGAGATTATCGAGTATAAACCGGTATGCGACTATGTATTCCTTAGTCCGATCTTTCAGAGTATATCCAAAGAAGGATATGGTAGCGGATTCCCCTTAGATGGATTGCGAAATGCGAAGGGCATCATCGATGATAAGGTGATCGCCTTGGGAGGAATCTGCTTACAAACAATAACGAAATTAAGAGATATCCCCTTCGGCGGTGTCGCCGTTCTCGGGGCCCTTTGGGGAAACGATCCCTCCCTTCTTGTTGCGGATCAACTCATAAAACAATTCAAACGATTACAAGTATGGCCTTAAATTATTATTTCGGATATGATGAGAATGGAAGAGTCGGTCGGAGAACAACCGGATTACGCCCTCCTTTTGGTGGGAGTAACCGCTTGATGTTTATAACGCATCGTACACCTAAATATACGGAATGCGACGAGGTACGCATGGCAATCCAAGGAGGATGTTCGTGGATACAATTGCGTATGAAAGACGGGATCTATGAGGATACCGTACGTAAATGTGCCACTATCTGCGCGGACGAATGTGAGCGAATCGTGGATTTCTGCGTAAACGATGATCTGGAAGCCGCCGTGACATGTGGCGCTACGGCTTGTCATCTAGGCAAGAATGACATTCCCTTGGATATCGCTTGGGAAGTACTGAAAGACAAGTTGGACTCCAATGCCATCTTCTATATCGGGGCTACGGCTAACACGTTCGAGGATATCCGGCTGGCCGTAGAACGAGGCGCCTCGTATATCGGACTAGGGCCGTATCGCTTTACAGGTACCAAGAAGAATTTGAGTCCCATCTTAGGTTTGGAAGGTTATCGTAAAATTATCGTTCAATG
>ERZ827150.3181-NODE-3181-length-16452-cov-8.044642_pt1 | contig 16452 bp, 16 predicted proteins | sample MGYA00519779_ERZ827150 | MGnify/ENA primary metagenome ERZ827150 (study PRJEB31778, sample SAMEA3449267) | human gut metagenome | biome: human gut; feature: human-associated habitat; material: faeces | place: United Kingdom | collected 2010/2012 ...
GTATAATGGAGCCGTAAATGAGTGGTTCCGGGAAGGAGGAAACATGAGGAACCACGTTCAGCTTGCAGACGCTTATTACCGCCTTTCCGATGAGGAACGGAAGTATGGCGAATCTGCCAGCATTACCAACCAACGTACCATTGTGCGGGAATACTGCGAAAAGCACGGCATCATTTTGGTAGAGGAGTTTGCCGATGACGGTTATTCCGGCGGCAACTTCGAGCGCCCGGGCTTCCGCGCTATGCTGGAGCATCTGGAAACCGGCAAGGTCAATACAGTCATCACAAAAGATCTGTCCCGGCTGGGCCGTGACATGACAGAGTCCAGTCATTACGCGGAACGTTATTTCCCCGAACACGGCATCCGTTATCTGGCACCCGGCAGCAACTTCGATTCCGAGGAAGATAACCTGATGGCACCGTTCCAGTTTGCTATGAACGATGTCTACCTGCGTGATACGTCCCGCAAGGTCAAGCAGACGCTTAACACCAAGCGCAACAACGGCAAATATGTGGCTTGCCCGCCTTACGGATACCGCAAGGCGGAGCGCACCACCGACCAGCTTGTGCCGGACGAGAACACCGCGCCGGTGGTCAAGATGATTTTTGACATGGCCGCTTCCGGTCAGTCCTGCCGCAGCATCGCCCTGCGACTCAACGAAGCGTGCATCATGCCGCCGCTGAAGTATCGCGTGGAGTGCCGCGACAATTTCACTGAGCGCGGCGCACAGCGAATGTCCGACCTGTGGAACTACACCACCGTAAAGCGCATCCTGCGCAATCGGGTCTATCTGGGACACACGCTGCTGGGCAAGAGCCGCAAGGTCAGCGTGAAGTCCAAAAAGAAGGTCAAAGTGCCGGAGGAGGAATGGGTATTTACGAAGAACACCCACGAGGCGCTTGTATCGCAGGAGAAGTTCGATCAGGCCGCCCACTTCTTGGGCGAGAACACCAAGGCGAACGGCCAAAATCCGGCGTTCCGCCACAGCATCTTCGGGGGCATCGCATACTGTGCCTGCTGCGGTGCAGCCATGTGCTCCGGCGGCTCCGTCTACAACGGAGAACGGGCGAAATACTGGTATCTGGCGTGCAACAACCTGAGCTCCAGAGCGCAGACCCGCTGCCTGCATGGGGCGCGTATCCGCTATGATGATTTAGTGGAAGTCGTTCGCTGCGATCTCAACAAGCTGCTGTCCTTTGATGAGAGTGCGATCCGCACCATCACGGAGAACGCCGTCGAACAGGCCAACGCCTCCTTGGGCGGCGAAGATCCTGCTGTGCAGATCGAGAACATCGACAAGCAGACCGTTCGTCTCAAGAAAATGATCGAGCGCTCCTACCGCGACAATATCGCAGGAGCGCTCAGCGATGATATTCAGGAGGAAATGGTCAAAAAGTTCAGCAGGGAGATCGAGGAGCTGGCTGTGCGCCGCAAGAAGCTGGTGGAGGGCGAAACCACGGCAAAGGAAATCCGCAGTGCCTACGGATTGTTCTTCGACCTTGCCAAGCGGTATACCTGTGTAAAAGCACTGGACAGGGAGATGCTGCATACCTTCATCGAGCGCATTGAGATTGGCGAGAAGATACTGCCGGAGGGCAGAAAAGTTGCCGGGGCGCGTACTCCGTACCGGCAGAGCATCCGCATTTTCTATCGCTTTATCGGGGAGATGACGGGTGACGACCTGCGTCATTTGCAGGGAAATCGAGATCGTGAAGAGGCCGCTTCTGTGGCAGGAATGTGAAGAATGTCCGCAACAGAGATACACTTGTTTCAAACAAGATGTTTCCACCTCAAAAACTGGCTTTTCCGGGAAAGGCGATTTTCCCTGTATTTAAGCCAAAAATCGAGGGTCGGAAAAATTCTTTGAGGTGGATACACATCCTCCTCATTGGCGGCCTCCATCTTAAACTTATCCATCGCGGCCTTGGCCTCGGGGATGTTCAGCTTGTTGCTGCTCTTGCTGGACATATTGAAAATCTCCTTTCCGGTTGTTGAGCGATAAGCTCTGATTGGGTATCGCAGTCATAGCTTTTCCCGCCGCCGGATGAATATACGATGCGGACGCTGGTAATATCTGCTGCCTTATGGCGCTTTACATCAAATCATCATTTGCTGCATAAACATATAGCAAAGGACGGATCTGCAATTTTTCACAGATCCGCCCTTCAGAACAGTATGGTGTTATTCTTCTGTATGCACCGGCAGCATCACCTGCAGCAGGAACGTGCCGCCCTCTGTGCGGAACTGGCACAGGCCGCCGCGCCGCTGGGCAATGGCCTGTATGCTGCGGCAGCCGTAGCCGTGTCCGACCCTATTGGATACCGGTATTCCATTCCGCATCTCCGGCGGCGCATCGCAGGGGTTGCGTACCTCGATCAGCAGCTTGTTCAGCCGGATGCCGCAATACAGCTTTACGATCCGCCGCGACGCCGGCTCCAGCTCTGCGGCCACCCGCAGGGCGTTTTCCAGCGCGTTGGACAGCAGCGCGCACAGCTCCGTATCGCTGATGGACAGCTCCGATGGCACCCGTGCGTCCACGCACAACTCCACATGGGCGCGCTGTGCCTTCTGCGCGAAGGAGGCGCACAGCAGATTTACCGTCTCATTCTCGCAGAAGCGCCGGGGTGTGATGGCCTCCACATCGGACTGCACCCTGCGGATATAGTCCTGCGCCTGCTGGGTCTGGCCGGAGGTAAGCAGGCCGCCGATCATGTTCAGGTGGTGGCGCATATCGTGCTGATATACCGCTGCCTGCGTCTCGGCCTCCCGGATGGTGTCCATTTCCTGTTGGGACTGCTCCAGCTCCACCTCTAATAGGGAACGCTCCATCTCTGCGTGGGAGCGGCGTTGGGTCTGCACATGGAACGCGGGCAAGAACAGAATGTAGAACACAATAAGCACTGTGGGCAGAAATTCATTGATAGCCACCGCCCCGGAGTACAGCACATCGGAGTACACGGTGGTGGCATAGTCAAAGATGTAGTATGTGCAGGGCAGACTGCCAAACAGCAGCAGCGCCGACCGGGAGTAGGTCATGGTGCTGTACGCGGCGGCCACAAAGTACCGCTGCAGCAGGTAGAAAAAAGCGCCCAGCAGCAGAATGTATATGATAATGGCGGCGAAGGCGTTGTGTGTCAGCATCTCTGCGGCTACCCGGCCCCAGTGCGGCGGTTGGCAGCACAGATACGCCATGCAGGTGCTGACGATGGACACGCCCCACGGCCGCTTCAGTGCAAATACAAGGATCAGCACCAGCGGCAGGTGTACGATCAGCGGATAGATCTGTGTGACGCCGTCTTTGCCCAGCAGCAGCCAGCCCAGCAGCTGCACCAGCAGAAAGACCGGACACAGCCACAGGACGATCCGCCGCTGACGGGCCGTTTCAAAGCTGCCGGCGATGGCCGCAGCCAGCACCAGTCCGTAGACCAGCACCAATCCATAGCTGAGTACATCCAGCACAGAGGAAATACTCATGTCGAATATGTTCATGGCGTCTTCCTCTCCGCGAACAGCAGACTCATATAGTCCTTTTGCAGCTGCGGATACAGCAGCCGTGATACCGGCAGATTCATGCCGGAGAACGTGCGCACGCCGGCGGGGGACAGCTCCGAGACCTGAAGCATATTCACAATGTAGGAACGATGGACGCGCATAAACTCCGGCCGCGCCAGCAGCAGCGGCTCATAGTCCCTCATGGAGCCGACCACCTCCCGCACCTGTCCGTCCGTCTGATGGAAGTACAGGTGCTTGCCTCTGACCTCCACATAGGACAGCAGGGAAAAAGGCACACGGATCAGCGTGGCGCCGGCCTTCAGCGTCAGTCCGTCCTGCGGCCGCTGTTCACGCAGGGATAGCCCGTCCAGCACGGGGAACAACAGCGCGGCACTGATGGGCTTGAGCAGGTATTCCAGCGCCCGGACGCCGTAGCTTTCGTAGGCGAAGCCGGGAGAAGAGGTGAGGAATACGATGTCGGCGGCATCGTCAAAGCTCCTGAGCTCCCGCGCGGCATCTATGCCGTCGATGCCGGGCATCATCACATCCAGCAGATACAGGGTAAACCGCTCGTGCCGGGCCGCGTCCAGCATATCGCCCGCGCTGCGGAAGGTCCTGTACCGCAGGGAACTGTGCCGCTGGTCTTGCCACGCATCCAGCAGCGCGGTCAGCGTTGACAGCTCCTCGATCTGGTCGTCGCAGACAGCAATATACATATACGTCCCTCCTCCGCGTGTTATGTTTTTTCTGATTCTACCACATTGATCTCCGCTTGCAAAGCGGCGGCGCAGCATTTCATGCCGAAAAAACATACATTTCAGGGCGGCGATGACCCACGGCACGGAAAATTTGCTAAACTACACCACAGGAAACGCGGAAGAAGAGAGAGGTGAAGCTAATGCCGCCGTGGATCGCTTGGCTGATCGCAGCGGTCAGTACAGCTGCCTTTGTAAGCCTCTGGTTTTGGGAGGTGCGCCGTGTTCTCAACGACAGAAAGAGCATTGTGGACAGTGCCGCCGGTCAGTTGACCTCCTTCCGCCGCCGTGCGGAGGGGGCGCCCTGCGACAAGGAATTTACGCAGGTGCTGCGCCGCAGTGAGAGCATCTACTATCAGGCGGTACACAACTACAACCGCACCTTCAGCCGTCCGTGGGTCTATCTGCCGGCCCGCCTTATGGGCTTTCGCAGAGCGCCGGAACAGCCGGCCGATGCGAATATCCACTGAATATGCCTGCTTTCTGCTTTGTCCGCCCGGGGGGATGCGGAACAGAGCTTTTATCCAGGGGGGAAGAAAAGAAAGAGACGCAGCCGCTTGGCTGCGTCTCTTCGCATCTGGAGCAGGGTACCGCGCGTTTACTGCCTGCGCGCGGTGCGATACTCGTCTCCGGGCCGCCAGAAGGGGCAGCTCCCCGTGTCGGAGGCGAGGAAGCGCACCATCTCGTCCTCGTCCAGATCCATGTCGCACACATAGTCGTCATATTCCTCGTCGTAGAGGTAGAACACGCACGTCTCACACTTGTCCATTTATACATCCTCCACCAGCCGGTGGCTGTCAAATTTGCAGTGGGCATAGTACAGCAGCGTCACAGCGCTGCACACGAACCATCCGGCGGGGTAGCCCATGGCGATGGGTACGATCTCATTGGAGATGAAGTGTGCCATCACATAGAGGTAGATCTGCCGGAACACCACAAAAGAGCCCAGCATGATGAACATGGGAACCTGACTGTTGCCGGAGCCGCGCAGCGCGCCGGAGTAGATCTGGTTGATGCAGAAGAAGAAGTAGAACGGCGACAGCAGCCGCAGCAGCAGCGCGCCGTAGGACACCACCTCCGGCTTGCTGTTGAAGAAGGCGGTCATGTCGGGCGCCAGCGTCAGCACCGGCACCAGCAGCACGGCGGTGACGGCGAAGGACAGGTACAGCGCCCGGCGGACGCCGCCCTTGGCGCGCTCCACATTGCCCACGCCCAGATTCTGCCCCACAAAGGTGGTGGACGCCAGCGACAGGGACTGCACCGGCAGGATCACCAGCTGATCGATCTTGGTGTAGGCCGTCCAGCCGGACATACAGTCTGCACCGAAGTGGTTGATGTAGCCCTGCACGAACACGTTGGAAAACGCGGTGATGGCCATTTGCAGCGCGGCGGGGATGCCCACCGCCACGATCTTCTTCAGCATCCTCCAGTGGATGCGCAGGTCGCGCAGAGACAGCTTAACGCTGCCGTCATAGCCTATCAGTACCGCGATGGTCAGCACGGCGGATACCGCCTGGGCGATGATGGTGGCATAGGCCACGCCCTCCACGCCCATGCCGAATTTCAGCACGAACAGCAGATCCAGCGCCGTATTTACCCCGGCGGATACCAGCAGGAAATAGAAGGGGCGCTGGGAGTCACCTACCGCCCGCAGGATACCGGAGCCCATGTTGTACAGCAGGAGCCCCATGATCCCGGCGAAGTAGATGGTCAGGTACGCCGTCTGATCCGGCGCCACCTCCGCCGGCGTTTTCATCAGCTCCAGCATCAGCGGCGTCATGGCGATGCCCACACCGGTGAACACCACGCCCATGATGACGGTGAGCAGCATGGCGGTGTGGACGGCCTCACGGACCTTTTCCGGGCGGTGAGCGCCGTAGTACTGGCTGATGACCACGCCGGCGCCGCTGGACATACCCAGAAAGAAACCAATGAGCGTGTTGATGATGGGCGTCACCGTTCCCACGGCGGAGAAGGCCTCGTTGCTGACGAAGTTGCCCACCACCCATGTGTCCACCATGTTGTAAAGCTGCTGGAACAGATTGCCCGCCAGCAGCGGCAGGGCAAAGCGGACGAGGTGCCGCGTGGTGCTGCCCTGCGTCATGTCCACATCGTAGCGGGCGTGATGCCGCGCATGGTGGTGCAGATGGAAGTGGAAGTGATGCTGCATGATACTCTCTCTTTCGTACAAAACTGTCTTTTACAGTATCATACCATTCATATCCCGCATTTTCAACGGGGAATATGTATCAGAAACTCCTCTATCTCCGCCGGACGCATGATGGACACCTCGTAGGCTGTCCGCTCCGTCAGCACGCCGTTCTCGTTTTTCGTGTAGACCCGGCTCTGGACGCGGCCCTCCACCGTGAGCCGCTGGCCGGTGTGCATATCCGCCGTCTGGGTGGCCACCGCGCCCCACGCGATGCACGGCAGGTAGTCCGCCCGGCCGTACCGCCGGTTCACCGCCAGAATGATGTCGCAGATCTCCCGTCCCAGCGGCGTCCGCCGCGGCACCGGCGTCTTGCACAGCACACCGGACAGCTGGATCTGGTTGAAGGGACTCTCACCGCCGGGGGTGAGCTGGTGGGCGAACACGGAGATCACCAGACGGCTGCCCTGTCCGCTCTTGTTGTTGAAGGAGCGGAGCTGGCCGATGACCGTCACCGTATCGCCCGCCGCCACCGGCACGGCGTCCAGCAGCGCCTTGGGGACGATGACCGGCAGCTTGTCCGCCTGTCCGGACAGGCGCAGCACCGACAGGGTGAACCGGTAAAAGGCGCAGCCGTGGTTGATGTGGGACAGGACGGGGGCATCCGCCGCCTGCCCGCAGAGATGGACGCGGTTGTAATTCAGTTCCATAATTTGAACACCTCGTTTGTTGAGATGTCCCACCCTATGCCGGGAAAGCTGAAAACATACCACTTTTCAAACGGCAAAAACTGTGTCATAATACCCGCAAAGGAGTGTGATCCCATGCGCTATAAAGGCAAGGTCTACCGGCCACCCAGCGAGGCGTACAGCCTCATCGTGCAGGTGACCTACGGGTGCAGCCACAACCGCTGCGCCTTCTGCGATATGTACGACGACAAGCATTTTGCCATGCGCCCCATGGCGGAGATCCGGGAGGATTTTGAGCTGGCGCGGCGGGTCTACCGCCGGGTGGAACGGGTCTTTCTGGCTGACGGCGACGCCCTCATGCGCCGCACGGAGGAGCTGGTGGAGATCCTGGGGCTGGTGTACGGCCTGTTCCCGGAATGTGAGCGGGTCACCTGCTACGCCTCGCCCGCCAGCTTACAGGTCAAGAGCGAGGACGACCTGCGTCTGCTCCGCGACAGGGGGCTGAAGATGGTGTATATGGGGCTGGAATCCGGCTGTGACGCGGTGCTGACGCGGATGAACAAGGGGCATACCGCCGCCGCCATCGTGGCGGCGGGGCAGAAGGCCCGGCGGTGCGGCCTGGCCCTGTCGGTGACGGCCATCTCCGGTCTCGGCAGCGTGGAGCTGTGGCGGCAGCACGCGGTGGACACCGCCAAGGCTGTCAGCGAGATGAAGCCCGACTATCTGGGACTGCTGACGCTGATGGTGGAGCCGGGGACGCCGTTGGAGACGTGGGTGAAGGACGGCAGCTTTACACTGCTCACCCCGGCGGAGGTGCTGAAGGAGACGGAGCTGTTTTTACAGAACGTGGACAGTGAAGGCACTGTGTTCCGCGCCAACCACGCCAGCAACTACCTGACGCTGAAGGGGACTCTCAACGGCGACCGGGACGCCCTGCTGGGGCAGATCGGCGCGGCGCTGGCGGGACGGCGGGATCTGAAGCCGGAGTTTTTGCGGGCATTGTGAGAAAACCCTTGACATCCGGGAAAAAGGTGTTACAATAGCCCCATATTCAGAAACCATTGAGTAAGAGAAGTACCCGCACGGGAAACTTTCAGAGAGCGGCGCAGCGGTGGAAGCGCGGCAGCGGAACGTGCGGCGAATGGCCTTACGAGGGCGGGGAGAAAGCCTGCAAGGGCGAGTAATACCCGACGGCAGCCGCAGCCGTTACCCCGGCGGAGCGCATGATCGTGCGTGCAGAGCGGGCATTTCGCCAATTTGGGTGGTACCGCAGGAACGTAGCTTACGTCCTGTCCCATGGAATTCCATGGGACAGGACGTTTTTTGTTGTCTCATAAAATTTGTCATACAGAAAGGAAACATCATCATGGGAAAGATCATCCTCACCGGCGACCGCCCTACCGGACGCCTCCACGTCGGCCACTACGTCGGCTCTCTGCGCAACCGCGTGATGCTGCAAAACAGCGGCAAATTTGAGAAGCTGTTCTTCATGATCGCCGACGCACAGGCCCTCACCGACAACTTTGACCATCCCCAGAAGGTGCGGGAGAACATCATGCAGGTGGCGCTGGACTATCTGTCCTGCGGCATCGACCCCGCCAAGTCCACCATTCTGGTGCAGTCCCACATCAGCGAGCTGACGGAGCTGACGTTCTACTACATGAATCTGGTGACGCTGGCACGGCTGGAGCGGAATCCCACCGTCAAGGCGGAGATCCAGCTCCGCGGCTTCAACCACAGCATCCCCATGGGCTTTCTGACCTATCCCGTCAGCCAGACGGCGGACATCACTGCTTTCATGGCGGATACCGTGCCGGTGGGCGAGGATCAGCTGCCCATGCTGGAGCAGGCCCGCGAGATCGTCCGCCGCTTCAACGAGCTGTACGGCGAGACGCTGGTGGAGCCCACGGCGCTGCTGCCCGATAACGCCGCCTGCCTGCGTCTGCCCGGCACCGACGGCAAGGCCAAGATGAGTAAGTCCTTGGGCAACTGCATCTACCTGTCCGACGAGCCGGACGACATCCGCACCAAGATCATGGGGATGTACACCGATCCCAACCACCTGCAGGTGTCCGACCCCGGCAACACCAAGGACAACCCGGTGTTCCTGTATCTGGACGCCTTCTGCACCGACGAGCATTTTGCCCGCTACCTGCCGGACTATGCCAATCTGGACGAGCTGAAGGCCCACTATGAGCGGGGCGGTCTGGGCGATGTGAAGGTGAAGAAGTTCCTGAACAATGTTCTCCAGGCAGAGCTGGCTCCCATCCGCCAGCGCCGGGAGGATTGGGAAAAGCGCCTGCCCGACGTGTATGAGATTCTCCGCACCGGCAGCGAAACGGCCCGCAATACCGCCGCCTCCACCCTTCGCGATGTGCGTCACGCCATGCGCATTGACTACTTTGAGGACAACAACCTCCTGCGTCAGGACTGAATCGGCATAAAAAATCCTGTCCCCCCAAGGGAGAGGCTTCGTAAGGAAGTTCTCTCCCTTGGGCTTTTGTAATTAGTCGGAATGATTGAATTGTAGGTAAAAATCAATCATATTGGAGGATTACAAAATGGATAAGTACATTTATGACGAGAAAAACGGGCTTTGGTATGAATTGCAGAGCAATTACTATCTTCCCTGTCTGAAACTGCCTAAAGAAGAATCAAGGCATATCGGCGTATGGGGACAACGGCATTTATGGTATTTGAAGCAGTATCATAAGGTGCGCTACTACAATCTGCTGACAAACGGTAAACTGAACGATTACCTTGCCGATATTTGCAATCAGGCAGAGGAACTATTCTTTCGGTTGCTAAAACAAATGGCAAAGGCAGAAAGCATTAACGAACAGTTAAAAGTCGCCGACTTCATGGCTTGGGTAAGTAAAATGAACAACATTCGAAACCAAGCCATCGAAACTGTCAATTCCGAAATCATATACGCATAATCAGCAAAATGACCGGCAGGGAAACCTGTCGGCCATTTTCTATACATCTCTTTTATGTGTTCTTTGCTATCTGATTTCTGTTATCGGTGGAATAAAGTTCTCTATTGCACTACGCAATTTAGGATGGTGAATGACGAAATGGATTGCAGGCGCTTTTCCTTTGGATACCATCGCCCAGCAGCCTTCGTGAATCAGAATTTGCAGATTGTGAAAAGCGTGAGCTGTACTGCATTTTACTTTGTAATTCAGATTCTGCTCGGCAAACGCCATGGTTTCTCTCAGATGCTCCGCATATTCTTCTTCGCTGTATGGAATGTCCGTTTCATAGAACAGCGATGAAAGCTCCAAAACCGGCGGCCTTTCCTTGAAATCGTTCGACAGGAAGGTTGTTATCTCATCTTCAAGCGTTTCGGATGAAAGGATTGACAACACTCTTTGCTTTTGTGCTACGACGTGTTTTTTGATGCGCTCTTTTTGCTCGGCTTCCACACTGTTCCGAGTCAGAATCCGATCGAGCAGTTCCTCACTGATTGTGTACAGTGGCAATGTAGAATAGATGCCTCGGCGGCCGCCCGGCTTTCCTGCATTGGAAAGCAGAAAGGTAGTCAATTCATTTTCCTGTTCACTGCGGTAAATATCCATCAGTGGATAGGCATTTTTCAGCATTTCCTCCGCCCGTTTTCGATAATACTCCACCTCACGCTTTGATTTTGTAAGATAGTATTTTCCATCGGAATGGTATCCGGCAATGGCTTCACCCGAAAGAGCCGCAGTTCCGGACACCTTCAAAAGGTGCAGGAAGAGGTTGTTTTGCGCATTCTTGAAGTAATACGGCGAGATTTGCCCTGTCATATACATCGGAATCCAGCTTTCAAGACCCAGCATCATCTCGTCGAATAAACGGTCAAGATTGTGGATTTGATTGAGATGTAATCCTTTTTTCAACATCATCGCCATACCGAACATCCACTTTTTCGGGAAATCCGGATCTTTCGCCATCTCTTTCATGGGCATATCGCTGTACATGATTACAGGAGTCATGGATTTAGATAGTACCGTCGCTTTTAAGAAATCCAGTTCGCTTTCCATCATTTCTTCGATTCCCCAATAGGTCTTAGAGGTCGGAACCTGGAACGGTGCGGACGGAACTTTCAATTCATCAAATTTAATAACCTTGATATACTCATTCAGATCAAATTCATCCAACTTATGTAGGAACTCTGATATGCTGTTACTTCCGTGCTTCTGTGACTGTCGCTCCAAAAGCCAGCCTTTAATTTTGGAATGACGTACCGATATATCTTGAATTTTGTCGGCGTTACACCCGATAAGCTCCGCCACGGCAGCAATTTCTGGCAGAGCCTGATTTTCCCTTGCCACAAAGGAAGCAACCGCAGAGGCAAACTGTTCGGAATTTCCCGGATTTCTTGTGCCGTTTCGGATACGAAAAATGGCGGAAGCATCGTAGTTTATGTACTGACACAATCTCGTCAGGTTGATATTCAGGGTGGTAAGAAGCGTGTTAAAGTTCTGTCGGAGAATCTCCTTGTCGGTCGATACAAAATCTTCGCAGGCAAGAAAAGACGCTTTGACGGAGTCTGTCGTAATGTCTGTGATTCCTTTTTGTGCGGCAATTTGTGCAATGGTACTGCATAATCCCTCAAAGGGCTTTGTTCCCAATTCCGGTACACGCTCCCCGTTTCTGTATCTGCTGAAAGAGGCTGCCGAGATTCCGGACAAGCTGCAAAGTTCTCTTGCAGTACAGGAAAGACGCTCCATATATTCATTCAGTTTGTGATGAAAGTTCATAAAACCACCTCGCTATGCTTCATTTAATAGTATTATAACGGATTTGTTCACGAAAGGGAATAGAATTCCTATATAAATTTCCAAAAGAGTCAATTGACACTTCGGGAACCATACTGAAATTCTCTCTTGACCTATGGTAAAATGATACTGCAAAACAATGTCCTAAATACGCTTCAGTTGTTATGGATCGTTGCCGTCCATTTTCAATGTGGCAGTAGAAACAGACAATTTTAGCATTGATTTTTTATGCGGCGATGGTCGCAGAAAGGAGAAAATTATATGAAAACAAAACCAAAAAGACTGTTGGCTGTTCTGCTGACTTTGTGCTTGGCACTATCCTTTGTGCCGATTACGGCGTTTGCGGATTCCGGAGCGTATGCTGTTAAATTTTACCCCGGAGATTATGGAACTATGACTAAAAACGGCCAAATTCCGTTTGTGTATTACGGCATTGACGATGATGTTAACAAGCCCTACTACTACAAGCTGAATGTAACCGAGACAGAGACTTTCGGCTTTGTCGGTAGCATCATGGATACTTTACTTCCAAATTCGGGATATGAGTTCGCCTACTGGACGGCCGATGCTACCGTATACCAAGCCGGCAGTGGTACTGCCATTCTGGCCGGCACCGCTCTTTCTTCTGATCAAATACAGAACAGCGTTAATGTGCGGAGTGATAATGTGACTTTCACGGCTCAGTTTAAGCAGATTTCTGAATATCCTGAGGATTCAGTAATCACCACTGCCACCATTGAAAATGTAAAATTCGACTATCAGTTGGGTGATGCACCGCAGGCCACAGCATGGGTAGCCATTGACGATATGGATAAATATGAGATCGACTATGAATGCTGGCAGCAGTTCAAAGGCAACGAACCCGTTGCCGCCTGGTATTCCGACAACGGTGCACACGGTTCCCTTCCGACCATCACGGAGTTTGAAAGCGGGGAAAAATATGTATATTTCCTTATGCTGAAGCCGAAGGACGGACATTCCTTCAGTAATGAAGCTGCCGTGACCGTGAATGGGGAAAGCATAACGTCAAGTTTGCTTGGAGATTTCCTCTATCTTCCCGCCGTTAAAACGATCACGATGCCGACCTTGACCGTCATTGATGTGGTGGAGATCAACGGTGCCACCGTCAGCTTCCAGGACGGCGATAGGCCCGTGTTCACCGGTGATGTGCCCGATGATGTATACTACGTACTCCGGGCTGCGTGGTGGGAGCTGAACAGCACGACCGGTCTGATTTCTACAGAACCAGAGTTTGGAAGCGGAATTTATGAAAATAAAATCACCACTTTTGAAGCCGGAAAGACCTATCATTACGGTGTGTATGTGGTGGCCTATGGCGATGTCGGAAATGTCCGCTATGTATTCGGCCCCGACACCAAGCTGAAAATCAACGGTGAATTTGTGAACTATACGCGCTACGAAGGCGATGAGAGCGACGGCTCCGACGGCACTATGTGGGTTCTCACCGACCTCACGATGACCCCCGAGGCAGGCGGCACGACTCCTGCCGAGAAGTACGCTGTTACCTACACCGATGGTGTGGATGGCGAAGAGATCTTCAAGGATCAGGTTTATACCGTGGAATTCGGCAAGGCTACGCCTGCCTTCAATGGCACTCCTACCCGTAAGGGCTATACCTTTGCCGGATGGAAGCCTGCGGTTGCAGCCACAGTGACAAGCAACGCTACCTATGAGGCAACTTGGAAGTCCGACTCTGCAACGACAACGCCGAGCGATAACAAGCCGAGCACTGGCGAAACGACAAGCCCGAAGACCGGCGACACCAGCAATATGCTTCTGTGGTTTGCCCTGCTGTTTGTCAGCGGCGGTGCAGCCATCGCCACAACGGTTGTCAGCAGAAAGAAAAAGTACAACAGATAACAAAGCACCTTAACCTATGCGGCGGCTATCGGAAACGGTAGCCGCCGTAATCTTTTTAACCGTCAGAACCGTTTTGGGCGTCCCATTTTCGAGAGCAATATCCAAAAACGGTTGACGAACAAGCGTTCTATATGCTATACTATATTCTACTCTCATAGCAGAGCCCACAACTGAATATCTGAAATGAAACACAAGACTGCCGCCGTAAAAGAGATTGCGGCTGCGCCGCTCCTGTTGCTGAGTCTGCCAGCGGAGCGGAAAAAGCAGACATTGAAGGTTTCTGAAAAGCAGAGCCGGTACATAGTTTCATCAAAGATATAGCGAGAGATCATCTCCCGCTGATTTGATGTGCTGTGTACCGGCTCTTTTTTATCGTTATAGCCGCCGTTCAAACAATTTTGCAGAGGGGGTTAATTTTAGGCCCTTCTCGCTGACTACCAATTGAGGGGCAAATTGAAAACTGAATGACCGTCCGAATGGGATATGGCTGAGCGAAGATATGAGCTTAGCGACGCTGCGGTGAGATACCGGGGCAGGGATAGAAAAACGACATTCGGAGAAAACGGCAGAGCAATCTAAAAACATAAGGTGCTGTCCACAGGGATAGCGAGCATCGGATTGTGACCCCCACAATCCGGATCCGCAGCCTTGCGGCGTGCGGACCTCTCAGGGCGTGCCTCCCTGAAACCCTGCTCGAAAAGTAAATATCTACTAAAGGAGATGACAAAATGAAAGAAGAAAAAGTGCGTATCAAGGTACGCCTGACCGAAGAAGAAAAAGAGAAATTGGAGCGAAACAGCGCTCTATGTGGTCTGTCCCAAAGTGAGTATGTCCGCCAGCTCTGCCGGGGCATTCACCCGAAACCAAAACCCCCGGATGTGTTTTGGAGGCTGATGGACGAACTATACAAGGCTCATTCCGACCTGAAAGAATGTGCCAAGTACGAACCGTCCGCCCTTGAACTCTGCGCCGAGATTGAGCAACTGGTGCTGGACTTACAGGAGGTGATTTAATGGCAACAACTTCTCTATGGCACATCAAAGGCCGCTTGAAGGATCTCATCAATTATGTGGAGAACCCCGAAAAGACGAAGGCGAAAGCACCGGAGCTGCAAGACCTATACAATGTGTTCACCTATGTCCAGCGCCCGGAGGCTACGCAGAAGGGCGAGTATATCACCGCCCTCAACTGCCTGAAAGAAACGGCGCTGCGGCAGATGATCCTCACCAAGAAACGCTACGGCAAGACGGATGGATATATCGCTTGGCACGGCTACCAGAGCTTCAAGCCGGAGGAGGTCACACCGCAGCTTGCCCACGAAATCGGCGTGAAGCTGGCAAAGGAAATGTGGGGCGACCGCTTTGAGATCATCGTCACCACCCACCTCGACAAGGAGCATATCCACTGTCACTTCTGCTTTAATTCCGTTTCTTTTCGGGACGGCGGCAAATATAACTACTCCAAAGCCGAGCGAAAGCGAATGATGGAAATCTCCGACCGGCTGTGCCGGGAGTATGGATTGTCCGTCATTGAAAAGCCCCGCAAAGCACCCTCCCGTCCGGTATGGCTGGATGAGAAAAACGGCAAGCCTACCCGCTACAATGTCTACCGTGCCGATGTGCAGGAGGCGATAGACTTCAGCCGCACACCCTACTATATGGAGGACTATCTCCGTCGAAAAGGGTATATCACCGACTTTACGGGCAGGCACTGGAAGATACGCTTGCCCCAGTATGAGCATTTCACAAGGCTGGATACACTGGATGAGCGGTGGACGCCGGATAATATCCGCATCGGACGATACGCCTCCTTTGGCAATCGCCGGGCGTATATCAGTTATCCGCCCCAAATGCCACAGGAGCTTTCGGACTGGTTTCAGTCGTTCCATAAGACCAGCCACATTTACAAGCTATATCTGCACTATTGCTATCTGCTGGGGTACTTACCGAAGCATACCGACTACAAACCCACCAGTCCATACCTGAAAGAGGACTTGCGAAAGCTGGACGAGCTGTCCCAGCAGGTGCGGTATATGAGTAAATACGGCATTGAAACCTTTGACGATCTGTACGCAGACCGGGAGAAAATCCAGCGGGATATGGACACCCTCATTGCCCGCCGCACCAAGCTGCAAAACAGGATACGCCGTGCTGCACCTGCCGAAAAGGAAACACTGCGGCAGGAAAAGACAGGCGTGACAGATCAGATCACCGCCCTGCGAAAGCAGCTAAAACTGAATGAGGCCATTGAGGTGCGTTCTGCCAAGATACAGGAAAAGACAGATTTGCTCTATGCCAACGAATACCGTGCCAAGGAAGCCCAACAGCAAAAGAAACCGCAGAGAAGGGAGCGTGACCCACGATGAAGGACAGAAATAATGAAATCTATACACAGCTTGACCGCATTACAGACCACCTTGCGACAATGGCCAAGCAGGAGCGCATAGCGTGGTTTCGAAGAAGCGCCTATGCGCAGCCGCTGAATTTCCTCTGGGAGATCAACGGCACCACCTACGCTGTAAGAGCCTTTTTCAGCGAGGGCGCAAGGGAAAATATCACCGACAAAGTACAGCGTATCGCTTTGAACGATACAAAAAGCAGAAAACAGATTTGAGATTATTGCATTAAAGCACTGAAGTTTACGGCCAGGTATGGTAGAATAAGCACACCTACAAATTCGATCATATCCGGCTGTGGAAAGGAGAGCTATGACAAAACAAC
>ERZ827150.3190-NODE-3190-length-16423-cov-9.036901_pt1 | contig 16423 bp, 19 predicted proteins | sample MGYA00519779_ERZ827150 | MGnify/ENA primary metagenome ERZ827150 (study PRJEB31778, sample SAMEA3449267) | human gut metagenome | biome: human gut; feature: human-associated habitat; material: faeces | place: United Kingdom | collected 2010/2012 ...
AAGCGTCTGATTTTGAATGACAGCGAAAAAAGTTCTTAAACACCCTTGACAAAACGTATCAGAGGACACCCTTCTGTCGGCCATGGAGAACGCAGGCAAGGAAGATATGCCGGACGAGGCAGAACGCAAGGGCCTGGGCACCCCGGCAACCAGGGCGGCCATCATTGAAAAGCTGGTGTCCGGCGGGTTCGTGGAGCGCAAGGGCAAGAACCTGATCCCCACAAAGGCAGGTGTCAATCTGGTCACGGTGCTGCCGGAGCTTCTGACCTCTCCCAAGCTCACAGCGGATTGGGAGCAGCGGTTGAACGAGGTGGCCAAGGGTCAGGCGTCGCCGGAGGACTTCATGGACGGGATCGAGGTGATGGCGGCGGAACTGGTGCGTAAATACTCCCACATTTCCGAGGATGGACAAAAGCTGTTCCAGCCGGAGAAGGAAACGGTGGGCCGCTGCCCCCGCTGCGGCAAGCCGGTCTATGAGGGCAAGAAGAACTTCGCCTGTTCGGATCGGGCCTGCCAGTTTGTCATGTGGAAGAATGACCGTTTCTGGACCAGCCGCCGCAAGGAAATGACTCGGAAGATGGCGGCTGACCTTCTGAAAAAGGGCTGTACTTCCGTCAAGGGGATGTGGACGGAGAAGAAAGGTTCCACCTATGACGCGGTGGTGATCCTGGATGATACCGGCGGCAAGTATGTCAATTTCAAGCTGGAGTTTCCCAAACGAAAGGATGGTGTGTATGGCAAAAAGTAAAGCCGAGGTCAACTTCATGGAGCATTTGAAGCCGCTGCTTCCCGCAGGCGGTGACGCAAGCGAGCTGGAGGCAGCGGCCCAGGCGCTTGCCGGACTTTCCCCGGAAGACTGTGATCTTCTGGCCGCTGTCCAGGAGTCGCCTTATCGCCTGACCACCCTGGAACAGTTCCGGGAGTTCCCCGCCAATACCGAGTATTTTGTCCTGGAGCCCAACATCAGCAAGGTGGAGGATGTGGGCTGGCGCTATCTGGCGCAGCATTTGGACGTCCTTCTGCCCCCGGAACTGTTGGACGCCATTGATCCTGTTCCCTTCGGCAATCATGCCATGCAGGAGGAACAGGGCTGTTTTACGAGCCGAGGCTATCTCACTCTTTCCGGCGACGAGTGGGAGCATGAGCGTCGCAGGGAGAGGCAGACGGAGAAAAAGCCCTCCATCAAGGAGCGGCTAGAGCAGAGCCGGAAGGAATGTGCCAACCAGAGCAAGGCGCAACCCCATCGGGAAAAGCCTGCGCCGGAGCGATAAGGAGGTGTCGCCATGCCCCATTATGACTATGACAAAGATTATCCCTTTGCCGCTTTCATCACCAACCTGGGCAAATACAACGAGGGCGCCCTTGTGGGCGAATGGGTGAAGTTTCCCACCACGGCGGAGGAACTGAAAAAGGTCTTTGAGCGCATCAGGATTGGTGCGAAAGACGACTTCGGGCAGACCTATGAGGAATGGTTCATCACGGACTACGACTGCTATGTGGACGGCCTCTATGACCTGCTGGGTGAGTACGCCAACCTGGACGAGCTGAACTACCTGGCCTCCAAGCTGGACGACATGAGCCAAGATGAATATGAGCGGTTCCAGGCGGCTATGGAGATCGGCGACCACACGGGCAGCATCCAGGAGCTTATCAATCTGACGGAGAACTTGGACTGCTACGATGTTTACCCCGACATCCACGACCACGATAATCTGGGCCGGTATTATATCGAGGAACTGGACGCCATGCAGGTGCCGGAGCATCTGCGCAACTACATCGACTATGAGGCCTACGGGCGGGACATCGCCCTGGAGGAAAGCGGCCAGTTCACCGACCTGGGCTATGTGCGGGATACCGGGGACAGCTTCCATGAGTATTACGATGGCGAGCGCGGCAGCATCCCGGAGGAATACCGAGTGATGACCTTCCAGGACGACATCCCCGAAGAAGAAATTTCGGAATGGGCCATGGACCTTGCCTACGATATGGACGAGTTTTTCCGGCAGAACGACCCGCAGTATGCCGCCGAGCACCCGGAGGAACACGCGGCAAAGGAAGAAATTTACGAAAACCTGATGGCCGGGCGCATCTCCACTCTGGACGCGAAGCTGGCCGCCCTGGGGCAGACCCAGGAGGACTATCTGCCTTCGGAAATTGAGAAATTCAAGGACGCCACCGGCTATGAGGAATTTCTGGATGTAGACCCCCAGGCAATCCGGGAGGCTATTGAAAACCCGGATCAATCCCATGTGGACGAGATGCTGGCCTTTGCGGAGCAGGCAAACCGGGAGTATGAAGCGGAGTTGTACGGGCAGCAAGCGGCGCCTACTCCGGATGACCGGGAGACCGGCGAGACGGTGCGGACCCCCAGGGGAACCTTCCATGTGACGGATATGAGCCGGGAACAGATGGAGGCGGCCGGATACGGTTTCCACCACGAGTCCGAGGACGGAAAGTATCTCATCATGGCCAACGGCAGCCGCGCCTTTGCCATCCCCAGCGGAGACGCCCCTGAACATACCGCGCCGGAGAAATTGACCGTCCTGGTGGTGGAGCCCATGAAGGAGCCCTATGTGAAGGAGATCGACCCCGGCCTCCATGCGCTGCAAGCGGAGGTGGGTGGCAATATTGCCGCCTCCTATCCCTTTGACGATCCGGTGGGGCTGGTGCTGAACGATGAAGGCAAGCTCATCGGCCTGGACCTGAACCGTTCCCTCCGGGACGAGCATGGGGAGATTTATGACATTGTGGCGGGCACCTTCCTGGTGGTGGGCCTGGGGCCGGAGAGTTTCGCGTCCCTCCCCCCGGACATGATCCAGAAGTACACCGAGCAATTCAAGCGGCCGGAGCTGTTCGCCAGCATCAACGGGCAGATTGTGTCTGTCCCCGTGGAGCCGGAAAACCCGCTGCGCACGGCGGAAATGACCCTGGAGGATGACTATGGCATGATTGACGGGATCATCAACAATGGCCGCCGTGGTGAGGAATTGGAGAAAGCCCAGGCCGAGGCGCGCAGAACCACGCCGGAGAAAAAGCCCTCTATCCGGGAGCGGCTGGAGGACGCAAAATGGGAGTGCGGCGAGCGCAAGCCCCCGGACAAGGCTCATCAGAAAAAGCCCCCGGAGCATGACTTATGAGCCGAAGCAAGAAATGGCGTCTGGAATGGGCGTTCTTCCTGGGCGAGAATGGCAGGCGTCAGTATAACAAGCTCTGTAAGGGCTGCGCCCATTCCTGCAAGCAGAGTTTCCGGGCGGTAGTGTTGTCCTGTCCGCACTATCTTTCCCGCCGCTCCAAAAAACGCGGGAATTAGGGTTCAAAACGGGCAAAGAAACAGCCTGTGGCGGCTTTTCCGTGTAGGGGCAGTATGATTTCCCATGTAGTGCGGTAGGGCGTTTCTGCATAGGAAAACACCGGATTTTCACCTTTCGTTAAGGAAAACGGGAGCGCCATTATCGGATATTGGTCGATAGTGGCGTTCCCGTTGTTTTTTATGCATTCCTGCACTATAATAATTTATAAAGAAACATTACGAAGGGAGAAAATAAAATGGGAAGCAGGCGTGCTGACGCGGTGCTATTTGGTTTTGATTTTCAAAGAAATGCCGCTATTATTCTCATGCTGGACAATATTAAAAATTTTCAAGCCCTTCGTTTGGAAGGTAATGACGAAGACATCGAGCTTACCATGCAAGATGGCCGAAGAATTTTAGCGCAAGCTAAAGCTGTAGTAAATAGCAGTTCGGATTTTTCCCATGTCCGTGCAAATTTAAAAAAAGCACTTACATCCCTTTCTGATGGTGCTCAAGATCCAAATGTAGAGCGTTTGATTTTTATCACTAATTCTCCAAACCCATTTAATGACGCTCAATCTCGTAGCATTTTTTGGGCGCCAACCCGTAGGCAGTTTTCAACATTGCCCCCTTCTGCAAAGAAAATTGTAGAAGGTTATCTCTCAGAAATAGCACACCCTCTTGATTTGGATAAATTCTATGTACAGTTCTTTCAGTTTGAAACAGATGATGAAACTGAGCGCTATAAAGTGGTTCAGGAAAAGATAAACGATTTTATTGGAGAACTCAACACAAATATTTCTCCTGGTCTAGGCAAAAGGCTGTTCCAGATTTGGCGCGAAAACATTTTTGTTAATGGAAGCAAAAAAGATGTTGCTATTCAATTAAAAAAGGAAGATATTGTGTGGCCAATCATGGTGTTGGAAACTGATATTTCTCGCTGCAACGAAAATTTTATTGATCAGTTTGATGCTGGTGTTTATGATGAAGTGATTCGTTTGTATGGCAAGACAATTGATTCTTGTTGTGAGAGGATAGATTTTTTCACGAGGGTTCTTTTTGATTATAACCAATTCCAAAGTAACAAGAAACCTAGAGAAAAACTTCTGAATTTTGTAGAATGCTTCTGGAGTGAGTATAAGTCAGAATTTGCAGTTGAAGGAATTGATGATGAAATTCTTGAAGCGTTAACCAAAATTGTTTTATACAATATTATCCGTAGACGTATTGTTATAGACAACATAAAGAGGGGGGTGAATTTGTGATTTTCAAATCAATTTTTATAAAAGAGGGTATTTTAGAGCGCACCATTGATTTTTCTAAAGGCGTGAACCTTATTTTTAGCCAAGAAAACAGCAAAGGAAAAACGACCTTATTGCGGTTTATGCTATACTCCTTAGGATATAGTATTCCAAGTACCCGAAAAATCAAATTTGACCAGTGTGAGGTAAGTGCCCGAATTTATTGTGACAAGATTGGAGATATAGTTCTTACTAGATACAATGGTATGCTTCTTGAAGTGGAATTTAGCGGAGAAAAAACCACTTATATTTTGCCCGATCAGTTACACGACGTTCAAAAAATAATCTTTGGAACAGATAGAATAGATGTTCTTAATAATATCTTGGGAGCCATTTATGCGGATCAAGAGAAAGGCTGGACCCTCTTAAATCGAGGTACTGCTATTGGTAGCATCCGGTTTAATATTGAGGAATTGATTCGTGGTCTCTCTGGGTGTGATTGCAGCGACCTGATTCGGACAGAAAAGCGGTTAACAAACGAACTTGCAAAATATCATCAAATGTTTAGCGTAGCCAAGTATCGTGAAAGTGTGGTAGCAGAAAGCACCTCTCTTGTGTCAGACAGTTATTCTGTAGAGTCTAATGCTGTTATTTCCCAACTTCTTATTCAGCAAAATGCACTTCAACAAGAATTAAAGCGTATTGATAAAACACTTACAGACAACAAACGAGTTCGTCAATATGTGGAAGATATGAAGTTGATGGTCCAATTAGACGATGGCACTATAGTACCTGTAACGGCAGAGAATATCGTGGGGTTGTCAGATACTATTGATTATTTGATTGCCAAAAGAAAAATGATTTCTTCTGATCTTCATGCAGTCATGCGTCAGCTATCAAATGTGCGGAGAGAACAAGTTCAGGAAACAGAGCAGTTGGCGTTTTATCAATCAGAAAGCCTAATAGAAATCTTTGACAAAAAAATTGCGTCTGTTCCAATTAATTCCAAGGCTGTGAATAAAGAAATAAAACGACTAGAAAAAGCTCTGAAAGATGTCAGAAAAGAAATCTCTAATAAAACAAAATCAAACACCACGGTCATCATGTCTCTTTATGATAATGTGGTGAAATATGCATCCGAATTGGGTGTAGGCAATAGTGAATCTATTGCTACATCTTATTTGTTTACATCGAATTTGAAAGAATTGTCCGGCGCTGTTCTGCACAAGACTGTTTTTGCATTTCGGTTGGCCTATATCGTTGAAATAGAAAAGTTCCTGGGAATTAAGCTTCCCATCATCCTGGATTCGCCAAGCGGGAAAGAAGTAGACCAAGCTAACATTCAGTTAATGGTAAATATCCTTAAAAGAGACTTCGCTGACAATCAGATAATTATTGCGTCAATCTTTCATTATGATTTTGACGCAGTTAATGTAATTGAGATTAGAAAGCGTTTGGTTGAGTAAGAAGGTCATATCTGCAATGGGAGCGCTACCTTTGCTTGAATCAAAGGAGAGCGCTCCCGCTTGTTTTTCTGTTTTTGTACACTTGATTAAAACTAAAAGAACCAAACTGATGCACAATCACTTTAACATATAATGCAACATTAGGCGGATGGCTTGTAATAATATTAAAACCTTGGAGGTGGTTATTATGGGAGAAATTGTCAGTATTCGTATTGGATCATACGATTTTTTATCATATAAAAACACATTTGGGGATTTGCTCCTTCCATTTAGTATGCATGATTTGCATCTCGATCCAGTTACAGAAGATGGTAAAAATTACACTAGGCGCTTTTTCTTGACTACTGTAGTTAAAATAAAAAAGTGTTTGGATGCATTGGGATATACAATCGATGCAGCAAAATCGATATTTGAGCAAGAGAAGAAAGGCCGAATAGAATATGCTTCTGATGATACTGACGAATATATGAAACCTGAATTTTCTTCGGAGCAATTAGAAAAAGAATTTACATTTGAAGCATGGAGTATTGCCGCAAAACATTTCGCGTCTATTTTATCGAAGGATACTTTTGATGTCGAACACTGCCAACATGGTTACAAAGAATTAGAGCAACAATACAAACTACCTCATTCTCTTGCAGAACATATTGTGTTACACTCACTTCCCTTTAATGAAGATGAGACTTTTTTCGGAATAGATTGTTTTAGTGATCCTCATAAATGGTTTCATTCTCCGTGGGAAATTTTTCGAGTTTTACTTGATGCCTTTTCAGATGAACAAGAAGTAGTTCTCGATTATACCAATCTTTATGAAGGTGGTTGGTGTGATGAAATCCCCGAACAGGAACTCCTTAATGTTCCAAAAACAATTATATTAACAGAAGGAAAAACTGATGTAAATGTGATTTCTCAAGCCATGGATATTTTGTATCCATATATGAGCAAGCATTATTCTTTTATAGACTTTGGCATGGCAAATGTTCAAGGAAGTACAAATTTCCTGACACATTATTTGAAGGCTTTTATCGGAGCTCATATACAAAACAGAATAATCGCATTATATGACAATGATGCGGCAGGATTGAGCGAGATACTTGCGCTGAAGTCAATAAAAATTCCTGATAATATACGAGTGCTTCATTTGCCGGATATTAAATTATGTGAGAGCTATCCAACTATAGGCCCAACTGCTGATGAAAACGTAAACATTAACGGTCGAGCTTGTTCTATAGAATTATTTCTAGGAATGGATGTGCTCTCTGAAAAAGGTGTATTAACCCCCATTATGTGGACAGGATATAATGAAAAGACAAAAAGTTACCAAGGTGTAATAACACATAAAGGGGAAATCCAAAGAAAATTTGAGAACAAAATTTTGAATGCCAAAAAGGAGGGCGCTCACGATATAATTAACTGGAACGAACTCGATACATTGTTGAATTATATTTTTATGGCATTTCAAAATCCAGTTTGAACTTAATCTGATTTGCTGTTATTTAGATATAGGGCGATTTTAGCGGAACAAGGAAATACATTCCCTGTTTCACTCTATCTCATTTCCTTGCATCAATTCAAATTTTGAACCTTTTTCTTTCTGTGAAAAAAGTACATATATATTTTGTTGCAAAATATCGTATTTCTTTTCCTCTCGCTGCACCTTCCGAAGTTCTGATTGCAAGGCGGCCTTTCGTGCGGTAAGGTCATCCAATTCGACCTTCACCTTTTCGGCAGAAGGAAGTCTGGCGAGCCCGGCCTTCTTGATTTCCCTGGCGGCCGCCTCGAACAAGATGATCTCGCTCTCAAACCCACGCAGGAATTTTTCCTTGTCCTTTGATGCCTTGTAGCGGTCATAGACAGGTTTCAACTTGCGGTAGGTGTCAATCTGTTTGCCCAGGAGGGCAAGGTCGGTAATCTGCTGTTCCACATCCCGCAGGCCCTCCCTGGTGCGGATGGAGGCGGCGGAAACGGCATCGCACCGTTCCACCAATTCCTCATAACTGCCGATGCCGTGTTCGGCAAGAAAGTTCATGGTGGCAGCCGCTCGTTTCAGATTCTCAATAGTTGCCCACCGCTGGTATCCGGCGCTCTGCTGGGCCTTGATATTGTTCTGAATGTCAATGAGCAGACTGACCTTTCCGCTGCGCTGCTTGGGCTCTCTGGATGGTCGGGGGCCTCCGACGATTCGGGAGACAACGGCTTCTTCCGTGTAATCGGCGCCCAAGGTTTTGAGCCGGGTGAACCGCTCCTGGTCTGGCGCCCTGACGGAGATATACTTTCCTCGCTTGATCTCGTATCCTTCCCGCTGCAACCGGGCAAGCAAATCTTCCAGGCTGGAGGATTTGGGGATTAGCCGGTCGATGGTGGTTTTCAGCTTTGCCTTGTAGCTGGTGCCGTTCTGTGCGGCCTGATGCTCAATGTAGCTCTTGCCCTTGTCCCGGCCGGGGACGATGACGGACAGGCCGTGTTCTCTGCACAGCCGGTCGCTGGCCCGGCGTATCTCGTGATAGCTGCGCTTATTGGAATGGTAGTGTTTGTGGTCGGTGAAGCTGACCGCATTGAAAACCAGATGGTTGTGAATATGTCCCTTGTCAATATGGGTGGTAAGTACAAACTCGTACTTGCCACCCAATATTTCTTTTGCTAGCTGTATCCCAATCTCATGGGCTTCCTCGGCGGAGACCTCCCCAGGCTCAAAGGATTGGATCAGGTGACGGCCCAGGTGTGTGCCCTTGTCGATGGAATGGCGGCGTGTCCATTCAAATTCAATGTCAGCGGTCTCGGCGGCGCAGCCGAAGGAGGATATAAGCAGCTTCCCGTCCGTCTTGTCGGGGTTGCAGATATAGTCAATGGCCGTTTTCAGCGTTGACTTAATAGGATGCGTCTTTGTAACTGCCATATCTGATCCAGCCTTTCCCGGATTTCCTCCATATCGGCCTGATAGGTGGGATCTTCGGCATTGACTCGCTTAGCGATCTGATTGATGTTCCGGCCAATGGCGGACAGAAGCTTGTTCATCTCCTTGATGTCCTTGGTATCCACATAGATGATATATCCGTCAATCGCCATCTTCCGCAGGTAGGCACCGATCCGCTTTGTCTGGAGCTGGGTCATCTTCTGTTCCATCAGTTCCTTTTCCTCGGCGGTCACATAGAACTTCACCTGGATATTCCGTTTCCTGTTTGCCATTGTGGTATCACGCCTCTTTTCGTAGCAGGGTTTGGGATGTTCCCAACAAGCATTTTTCGGGTTTAGGGGGAGGGTTCCCTAAAGCCAAAAATCGCAAGCGGGTACTCGCTTGCTGTGCTTGCTCTACGCTCCTTCCCCGTAAATACAATGCCGGAAACACCTTCATCTGCCCGCAAAATCCCGGATTTTTCAAAAAGAAAAGGGCGGCAGAGCCGCCCTGGAGAAACGAAAACAGAGGATGCTTACACACCCTCCGTTTCATCTGCTGATTTTTCAGTTTTTAGCGCCCCGTCAAGCGCACCTTCGATGACGGTCAAATACTGCTCTGGACAAAGTTTCAGTTTGTGGCTGATACGCTGTCTCTGTGCGCTTTCCTCCCGCATAATCTCTGGATTGAAGTACCGTTCCACGGGAAGTCCGCACACTTTGATAAGCTGTATGATAACCGGCAGACTGGGAATCGTAGCATCGTTCTCGATATTTGCGAGATACCTAGAGTCGATGTTGATGATCTCCGCCAATGTCTTACGCGACAGATGCTTTGCACTCCGTGCGGCTTTTACATCGGCACCGAAAGTTTCAAAACCGGGGCAATCTTCAATGTTCGCCATATAGCATCACCCACTTACATTGTATATTTCATACTTTGCCCGTGGAATGTTGCTATATGCTATATATCTACATTTTATAATTCATAATCTGAGGTTGCGCACCTAGTTTATCAGATACCAAGCAGCTTTCAACAGTTGGTCATTACAATATTGCATGAATCAAACTCTCAGTACCTGCAATTTCTGCTTCAACAATATATTTAGTTCGTTCAATATTAGCTTTTGCAATGGAAGGTATGTCGTCTTTTATGACTGTTATCTGCTGCTCAATTCCCTCAAGATAGCTATTTAATATTTTCAAACGCTGTGAAAGCAAACTTTGCGGATCATCTAACGCATCAATAAAAAATGCGGCAATCGAGAAAATGTTGGTATCATAGTCGAAGGACAAAATTGATTGCTGTAATGTTGCCACAAATTCTTGTTTCCCTTTGTCTGTAAGCGAGTAAATCGTCTTGTCGGGCATATTTCCATCCTTTTCAACGCTGCCATAAATATATTCTTTTTTCTCTAAGACTTTTAGTGTAGCGTAGACTGTCGAATTGGCGATGTTGTACCAACGATGAACATTCATAATTTGTAGTTGCTTGATAATTTCATATGGATTAAGCGGTCTTTGATTGATCAGACCCAATAACATAGTAGCAGATTTCGAGAGCATAACGCATACCCCTTGACTTCAGTTTTAAGTTGTAGTACTCTATATATAGAGTACTACAATATTATATTATAACTGTACCACAGATATAATCAAAATACAAGGGGGAGTAAAATGCCGCAACTAAATAAGGGTGGAAAATATGTATTTGGACTTTCCGCCATCAGCAATAGGCGAGAAATACTTTTTCCGGCAGAGACTCTTGAACAATATCCCGTTCAAAAAGAAGGACGCATTATTATTTTCACGGGGAGCAAAATCACGGGCGGATTTTGCGTGACCAGCAAACAATTACTTGGGCAATCAAAATTGAAGCATATATTAGATGATTGTCCCGCATTGTCACAGTACACGATTGATGAAGGAGAATTTGTTCGCTATAAAGGACGAGGCTATACTTGGCTACATATTTCTCAAAACGGTGTTGTGAGGCTGCCCGAAAACACGATGCGATATTTGAATCTTTCCTGTGGGGATATTCTCATGTCGATTAAAAGCAGTGACATCGCATTTACAATGGGAGCAAGAGGACCGCTTATGGACAAAGTACATTCTTACCCCGGTCATATCAAGGAATATCGGGTTACTTGCTGCGGGCAATAAGGATATGAGTCATATTGAGCGGGTATTATGTCCTGTCTGCGGCAGTAAAACACGATTAAGAATCCGCAGCGATACCATTCTTGAAAATTTCCCATTGTTTTGTCCCAAATGCAAGCATGAAACTTTAATCGCAGTTCGACAACTAAATCTATCCATCGTGCAAGAGCCAGACGCTAAGACGCAGAGCCGATAACACAGAGAAAAAACTCCGATGTTATCGGCTCTGTTTTCACTTTTCTGTGATCCCCTCGGTGGAAGAAAAGGAAAATGCTACGGGGTAGATGGCTTAATAAGAGGGCCAACGAAAAAAGTTTTGAAGTTCATTTTTGGTCAGTTGCCTTGGCTTTTGCTATCATTAATAGTACTATTGATAATAGTAAAAGTGGAGGTGTCGTTATGTCATCAATCGATTTAGTTATACTTGGCATTGTTTTGGAGAAACCCCAAAGCGCCTATGACATTCAAAAGGATGTGGAGTACCACCATCTTTCTCGCTGGACAAAAATAAGTGTACCTTCTATTTATAGAAAAGTACTCCAGCTGAGCGATAAGGGCTATCTTCAAAGCGATATTGTCAAGGGCGATAAGTTTGCGGATAAGGCCATTTATTCCATTACCGATCAGGGCAGAGCGTATTTCAAGGAGCTGATGGCCTCTTGTGCCGCTGGCACAGTACCCTTGCTATTCGATTTCAATGTGGTCATTACCAATTTGAACAAGATGGACAAAGCCGAAGCGTTGGAGCTGGTTTCGGCTTTGCGCCGGAGTATACAGTCCTCGGCTGAATCGAACGAGGGCTATGCGCGGGAATTTGCAGACATTCCTTTGGTTGGGAGAACGGCTTTTGAGCAGCAGCAGCTTCTCTACCGCGCCCTTCTGGAATGGCTGGATCACTTTGAAGGGCAGTTCTTAGAAGAATGAGTTCAGGCCCCCAAAGCAGTTTGACCATCCTGTTTGAAGCTCCGTTTTGGATCGGTCTATACGAAAGAACGGATAACGGTAAGTACGAGGTATGCAAAATCACTTTTGGCTCAGAGCCCAAAGATTATGAGGTCTACGAGTTTCTGCTGAAGAATTGGCACAAGTTGAAATTCAGTCCTCCAATCCAGGCCGAGATAGCTATAGAGCGAAAAATCAATCCCAAACGTATGCAGCGCGAAATTCAAAGCCAACTGCATGATAAAGGCATTGCAACAAAGGCGCAGCAGGCGTTGAAACTCCAGCATGAGCAATGTAAGCTGGAACGGAAAACCAAGAGCCGTAAGCAGAAAGAGGCGGAGAAAGACCGCCAGTTTGCCATACGGCAGGAAAAGAAGAAAGCCAAGCACAGAGGAAGATAACATGAAGATAGAATGGATTTTATGCCCCTTTTGCGGCAGCAAAACGCGATTGAAAATCCGCGATGATACAGTCCTGGAAAACTTTCCGCTGTATTGCCCGAAATGCAAACATGAAACCTTGATTGCGGTAAGACAACTGAATCTATCTATTATCCAAGAGCCAGACGCTAAGACGCAGAGCCGATAACACTGAGGGAAAACCTCGTAGGTTATCGGCTCTGTTTTTATATTCTCAATGATCTGCCCGGCGGCAGAAAAGAAAAAAACCGCCGCGGAGCAGACGGCTTTCTGCGCGCAAAAGTACTTTCTTCTCGGCGGTTCGATTCGAGCCGCCGTTTTTCTTTGCCCTGACAGCTTCCGCGGCGGCATAGAAGGAGGATGCCGCCATGCTGCGCCGGATGCTGTTCCTGCCTGATCTGACAAGGGCTAACCGCTCAAAAAAAGCCCGTTCCAGTCGGCGGAGAGGTTCGGCCACGAATATGAACTATACCATGTAAATAAACTTCATATTACTTGCTATTGCGCCCGGTGGGTCTGTGACCTGCCGGGCGCTTTTTGTCGTTTCCTGCGGTCGGGCTGGCTGGCCGTTGATTTTCTCAAATTTTCTTCAAAAAGGAGGCGTTTGGCGGGCAGAACACGCTCCCGCAGGATTGGTAGTAGCGGAAAGGGAGAGAACCACCTGATCCCCCCCATGGAAAGGGGGTGAAACTGATGGAATCTAACCCCCGCGACTATGGCGAGCAATGCCGATTCGATGCTTTTTGCAAGAAGGTGTTGCGGAACGAGGCCAGAGCCTACCTGCGGAACATGAAACGCCAGAGAGAGCGTGAAGCCTTCTTTAGCGACTTGTCCCAGGCGGAGCTGGACAAGCTCTGCGTCATGGATCGTTACCCAAGCGACAGCATTGTGTTCTCGTCGCATGGCTACGATCTATATATCGACAACGAGCTTGTGGCCGAGGCTTTTGCCACTTTGCCGCAGATGGAGCAGAGCATTTTGATTTTGCACTGCACCCTGGACCTGGCAGATGGTGAGATTAGCAATCTCGTTGGGATGTCCCGGAGCGCCGTTCAGCGGCACCGGACAAAGGCGTTGCAGGAGTTGCGCAAAGCGTTGTCGGCGCTGATGCCGAAAGGAGGCTGAGGAAGATGACAGAGCCCATCCACAAGGGAAAGGACCTGCCGCCCGTTTGGGTGATCCACGCGGCCTCCGGCGGTGACAGCGAGGCCATGGAGCAAGTGCTGCGGTACTACGACGACTATATGAGCCGTCTGTGTACCCGCACCCTCTATGACAAGGACGGAACCCCTCATGTGTGCGTGGATACCCACATGAAACGCTGCCTGGAAATTCGACTGATCCGGGCCGTGATGCGCGCCTGATCCTTTCAGCCCTGGCAGAAGGCAATCGACTTACCCTTTCCTCCTTTGCCGATGCCGGGGACTGCCCCCACCTTGACAAAGAAAGCCTTCGGGTAGCATAAGGCAGACGGATACGATCTGTCTGTGTGGAGCCGGTCGGCCGGTGCGCCATGACCCTGTTGCAAGTCCGCAGGACGGGACCCCTACAAAACAGGTGAGCGACAAAACCGGGCCGTAAAACAGGTGTGGCAGCCTGTGGGCGATGACGCGCAGACAGGATAATGAGACTCGCGCATTGGACGCCCGCAAAGCATCGTGCGCCGCACCCATCAGCATGGGCCGGGGTGAAATTCCCGTGGAGCTGTGCCAGCAGCCATCCGTTTTCTGCCTCTTATTTTTTGCAACACCGTCCTCCGAAAGGGGACGCGCAAATTTTTAGGAGGTGTTGTATTTGAACACGAACGATATTCCTATCTGGCAAAAATACACGCTTTCCATTGAGGAGGCGTCCAGGTATTTTCGTATTGGGGAAAAGAAGCTCCGCAGGTTAGCCGAGGAAAACCCTGACGCAAACTGGCTCATTATGAACGGCAACCGCCTCCAGATCAAACGAAAGCAGTTTGAGAAAGTCATCGACGAGCTGGAGGTTATTTGACGAAGCCGGCTGACAATGAGCCCAGGGCGCGGTATAATAATGATAGCGTATCGAGGCTCATTCCAGCGATGGAAGGGAGCTTTACATCATGTCAGAGAAAAGACGCGATAGCAAAGGTCGAATTTTAAGAACTGGAGAGAGCCAGAGAAAAGACGGAAGATACGCTTACAAGTACACGGACGCCTGCGGTAAAACTCAATTTGTGTATGCTTGGAAACTGGTGCCCACCGACAAGACCCCCACGGGCAAGCGGGACGATGTCTCGCTCCGTGAGAAGGTCAAGGAGATCCTGCGGGACATTAGCGATGGGATCGACACCATCGGCAAGAAGATGACGGTCTGCCAGCTTTACGCCCGGCAGAACAGCCATCGGAAGAATGTCAAGCGGAGCACCGAGAAGGGCCGGGAATACCTGATGTCCGTTCTGAAAGAGGACCCCCTGGGTTCCCGGAGCATTGACAGCGTGAAGCTGTCAGATGCCAAGGAATGGGCCATCAGGATGAGTGAGAAGGGCTACGCCTACAAGACCGTCAGCAACTGGAAACGGTCTTTGAAGGCGGCCTTCTACACGGCGATTGAGGATGACTGCATCCGCAAAAACCCGTTCAACTTCGCCATAGCAGATGTCCTGGAGGATGACACGGAGGAAAAAGCCGCGCTGACCCAGGAGCAGGAGGACCGCCTCCTGGCCTTCGCCGGCAGCGATCCGGTCTACCGGAAGTATTGTGATGAGATCATCATTCTGCTGGGGACCGGCCTCCGCGTTTCCGAGTTATGCGGATTGACAACGGACCTGGATTTTGAAAACCGCTGCATCCATGTGGACCACCAGCTCCTGCGGGACAGTGAGCTCGGCTACTATGTGGACGAGCCCAAGACTAAAAAGGGTGTGCGGCAGATCCCCATGAGCGAGAAGGTCTACCAGGCGTTGAAGCGGGCTGTGAAAAACAGAGGCAAAGCCGCCCCGGTCAATATCGAAGGCTACACCAATTTCCTGTTTCTCAACCAGAGCGGCCTTCCCAAAACGGCGTCCTGTTACGAGAGCATGTTCCAGGGGCTTGTCAGGAAGTACAACAAGAACCACAAGCCTGAGGAAGCCCTGCCGAACATCACACCCCATACCATGCGCCATACATTCTGCACTCGCCTCGCCCACGCTGGGATGAACCCCAAAGACCTGCAGTACATCATGGGACATTCCAATATCACCATGACGCTGAATTATTACGCTCACGCGGATTATGCTTCCGCAAAGGCGGCGATGGACAGGCTGGCGGCATAGTAGTAAACCCTCGTTTCTACTACGGTTTTACTACTTTTCAATGCCAAATGAGGCTCCGAAATGCCATGATATGCGGGGTATCTTCCGAAACGCAAAATGCCGGAAATGCTTGATATTCCAAGCCTTTCCGACATTTGCAGAGATTTGAAAAGATAATCAGAAAATCGGTAGAACTTTTCATGTTAAAAAGAGGGGATAAGATGCCAGTGGCGTGTCTTATCCCCTCTTCCCTTTTCTTTCGCCTATCGAATACTGACCGCCTTCAGATGCCGCGGCAGCGAGCCGACCACGACAAGCCGGTTCTCCTCGTCGAGAACGAAGTAAATGCGCAGCAGATTTTCCGGATCGTTTCCTACCTTCAAATGCTGATCGAGCGCCGTTTCGCGCTTTTTACCCTGCGCATTGGTAAAATACTTGATCTTGTACTGCGCCGGCGTGAACTGAATGGTCATATCGCCGATCGAAGAGACCTCGAACGGACGGCCGTACTTGCGCGAACAGCTGTCGAGCACCGCGTGCCACGGCAGACGCTCAAACCGGCTCGACCAGTAGTCCGTCGCGAGAAAATCCAGTGCGTCGCAGATAAGCGGCAGACTGATCTCCCGTGCGCTCTTCTCCTCGAGCATCGCGGCCGCTTTGGGCACAAGAACCACACGGCCGGCAAACTGCCGCTGCACCCAGTCGGCAATCTTCGCGTGCTCGCTCGGGCGATCCATACAGCGCCGCAGATA
>ERZ827150.3196-NODE-3196-length-16390-cov-3.240220_pt1 | contig 16390 bp, 7 predicted proteins | sample MGYA00519779_ERZ827150 | MGnify/ENA primary metagenome ERZ827150 (study PRJEB31778, sample SAMEA3449267) | human gut metagenome | biome: human gut; feature: human-associated habitat; material: faeces | place: United Kingdom | collected 2010/2012 ...
TGAATAACGGTCGTGTATTCTAGAACACCACGTAAAAAACAGGAATTATGAAAGAGAAAGTATCTGTACCCTTTATGCTGCTGGGCATTCTTTTTAATGTGTGCCTCATTGCAGCCAATCTTCTTGAAACGAAAGTAATCCAGATCGGTAGTCTGACCGTAACCGCCGGATTATTGGTTTTTCCTATTTCTTATATTATCAATGATTGCATCGCCGAAGTTTGGGGATTCAAGAAAGCGCGCCTTATCATTTGGAGCGGCTTCGCTATGAATTTCTTTGTTGTTGCCCTTGGGCTGATAGCTGTTGCGATCCCTGCCGCTCCTTTTTGGGAAGGGGAGGAGCATTTCGATTTTGTGTTCGGCATGGCACCCCGTATTGTGGCTGCCAGTCTGATGGCATTCTTGGTCGGTTCATTTCTCAATGCGTATGTGATGAGTAAGATGAAAGTGGCCAGCCGGGGACGGCATTTCTCGGCACGTGCCATTCTGTCGACCCTTGTCGGTGAGACGGCAGACTCGTTGATTTTCTTCCCGGTTGCTTTCGGAGGTATCATTGCGTGGCGGGAATTGCTTATCATGATGTGTATTCAGATCATACTGAAATCCATGTATGAGGTTATTATCCTTCCGGTGACTATCCGTGTAGTGAAAGCCATTAAGAAGATAGACGGTAGCGATGTCTACGACACCGATATTTCTTACAACGTGCTGAAAGTGAAAGATATATAATTGAAATAGAGAACATAACCTTACCCTTTTATAACTTTATGAATATGAATAAAGAAAGCGCATTGGTGGTATTCAGCGGTGGGCAGGACTCGACTACTTGTCTGTTTTGGGCAAAACGTAACTTCAAGAAAGTATATGCTTTGAGTTTTCTGTATGGGCAGAAACATGAGAAGGAAGTAGAGCTGGCGCGAGAGATTGCCCGGAAAGCTGAAGTGGAATTTGATGTGATGGATGTTTCCTTCATTGGAAGCCTGGGACATAACTCATTGACGGATACGAGCATGGTAATGGATCAGGAAAAACCTGCGGATAGTTTTCCGAATACATTCGTGCCGGGACGCAACCTGTTTTTCCTGAGCATAGCGGCTGTCTATGCCCGTGAGCGTGGCATCAATCATCTGATAACGGGAGTTTCCCAAACAGATTTCAGTGGCTATCCCGATTGTCGCGATGCGTTTATCAAGTCTCTCAATGTGACGTTGAACTTGGCTATGGACGAGCAATTTGTAATCCACACTCCGTTGATGTGGATTGATAAGGCCGAGACATGGGCTTTGGCGGATGAACTGGGAGTGCTGGATGTGATACGTCATGAGACATTGACGTGTTATAATGGTATCCCGGGGGATGGTTGCGGACATTGTCCGGCTTGTACGTTGCGCCGGGAAGGATTGGAGAAGTATTTAAAAAGTAAGAATCAATAATATCTCTACATAGAGATTAAAATGCATTTTCTGCTGTCACATCCTGCTGTCACAAGAAAGTTCTCATTTATAAAACGGCCGTAAGTTTCGTTTGGAACACGCCGGGTTAAATTAGTTTCAGCAGCTTGAAACAATAGTTTCATCAGTGAGAAACTAAAGTTTCACCGCCTTGAAACTGTAGTTCCAAAGGCTTGAAACTAAAAGTTTCCTATAAGGAAACACTTTGTTTCAAGCCAAGAAACATTCTGAAACCCGTGGGGAACGGATACAGTAGCCGTTGGTTAAGAGTTGAAGGTGATAGGTGATAGATACGGTGATAGGTTGAAAAATGAATCTATCACCACTTAAATATCTGTTAATAAGATGTTTGATCCTGTCCGGTGATAGGTGAAAGAGGAAATGCATTTTTTTATCCGGGTAGAGGTTGTAGTTTAACAAGAGTAATGACTGAATTAAAAGACCAACTTTCCTTATTGGGAAGAAAGACCGAGTATAAGCAAGATTATGCTCCTGAAGTACTGGAAGCTTTTGATAATAAGCATCCGGAAAATGACTATTGGGTACGTTTCAACTGCCCGGAGTTCACAAGTCTGTGTCCCATTACCGGACAACCGGACTTTGCCGAAATACGTATCAGCTACATTCCGGAAGTAAAAATGGTAGAAAGCAAAAGTTTGAAACTCTACCTTTTCAGCTTCCGCAATCATGGAGCTTTTCATGAAGATTGTGTAAATATCATCATGAAAGACCTTATTAAACTGATGAACCCCAAATATATCGAAGTCACGGGAATCTTTACTCCGCGTGGAGGCATCTCTATTTATCCGTATGCCAATTACGGTCGTCCGGGAACGAAGTTCGAACAAATGGCGGAACATCGGCTGATGAATCGGGAATAATAAAAAAGGCTTGTCAAACATCGGCATTGCTTATGCGGCACTTCTTGAGGAAATGGATAAAAGGCTGGATGATTTAATGAATGGTTTAATATTGTAGAAGATATTTCGGAAAAATAATCTTGTAGAAGAATACCTGACGTAGTAAAGAAGTTATCTGAAGAATTAGGTGTATATTTACGGAAAAATTATGCTCAACGTCTTTCTTTTAAAGAGACGGGGGAAAATCGTTCCTTGGCCGGATGAAGTTCTATAATAAATTATTTAATTCATTAAATTTATGAAACATATTTTTATACTATGGAAAGTACTAATGGTTTGCCTGTTGTTAGCAAATCCGTTAGCGTCTTATGCTGATTTTCAACCTTCTTATTCAACGGCAGGTTTTTATTCGCTGCCCAATACCGGTCGCACGGTGTATGATATGAATCCCGCCTGGCGTTTCTACAAAGGGAAGATAGAAGGTGCCGAACAGAAAAACTTCGATGATAAGAAATGGGATATCGTATCCTTACCTAATGGGATAGAATATCTTCCGGTTGAGGCTAGCGGGTGTATTAATTACCAAGGCGAAATATGGTACCGGAAACATTTCACACCTGATGAAGCCTGGAAGAACAAACAATTGTTTCTTCATTTTGAAGCTATAATGGGGAAATCAAAAATATGGGTTAACGGTAAACTGCTGAAAGAGCATTTCGGAGGCTTTCTGCCTGTTATTGTTGATGTATCTTCTGCCCTGAACTTTGGTGAAGATAATGTGGTCACGGTGTGGGCTGATAATAGTGACGATCCTTCCTATCCTCCCGGTAAGACGCAGGAAACACTGGATTTTGCTTACTTTGGCGGGATCTATCGTGACTGTTGGATGATAGCTCACAACCGCGTATTTATTACCGACCCCAATTATGAAGATGAAGTAGCAGGCGGCGGGCTGTTTGTTTCTTATGATAAAGTGTCGCGGCAATCGGCTTTGGTAAATCTGGATGTGCATATACGTAATACTTCGGGAAAGTTCTTCAGTGGAAAAGTCAGCTATGAACTGTATGACCGTGATAACCGTCTTGTGCTTTCAACAGAGAAACGATTGTCCGTGGGCAATGAGCATGCGGCAAAAGTGGCCTCTCGTATGAAGGTTGACAGTCCTCATCTTTGGTCGCCCGACAGTCCTTATCTCTATCAGTTGCACGTCTATGTGAAGGATAAAGCCGGCAGCATTGTTGACGGATATCGTCGTCGCATTGGTATCCGGAGTGTGGAGTTTAAAGGAAAAGACGGTTTTTGGCTGAACGGTGAACCGTATCCCTATCCGTTGATTGGGGCTAATAGACATCAGGATTATGCTGTGATAGGCAATGCCTTGTCTAATAACCTGCACTGGCGCGATGCAAAGAAATTACGCGATGCAGGGTTGCGTGTTATCCGTAACGCACATTATCCGCAAGATCCTGCTTTTATGGATGCGTGTGATGAGTTGGGACTCTTTGTTATTGTCAATACTCCGGGATGGCAATTCTGGAATGATGAACCTATTTTTGCCCAAAGAGTATATAGTGATATCCGTAATATGGTTCGCCGTGACCGCAATCATCCTTGTGTGTGGATGTGGGAGCCGATTTTAAATGAAACCTGGTATCCGGCAGAGTTTGCTAAAAATGTGGTAGATGTACTGAATGAGGAATATCCTTATCCATATTGTTATGCCGGCTGTGATGTTACGGCACGTGGACACGAACATTTTCCGATCCATTTCACTCATCCGGTAATGGGGGGAGGAGGGGCCTTTAATACGGAGACTTTGAATCCCGATGTTTGTTACTTTACCCGGGAATGGGGAGATAATGTGGATGACTGGTATTCGCATAATTCTCCGAGTCGTGTGAACCGTGTCTGGGGAGAAGTGCCGATGTTGATACAAGCGCAGGGATATGCAAACCCCGATTATAAATATACGTGCTATGATGTACTGTATAGAACTTCCAGACAGCACATGGGAGGTTGTTTGTGGCATTCCTTCGATCATCAGAGGGGATATCATCCCGATCCGTTTTATGGAGGAATTATGGATGCGTTCCGGCAACCGAAGTTCTCTTATTATATGTTCTGTTCGCAACGTCCTGCGGAGGAAAACAAGGAACTGATTGCAGATAGCGGTCCTATGGTGTATATTGCGAATGAGATGACTCCTTTTTCTCCGAAAGATGTTACGGTGTATAGTAACTGTGAAGAAGTTCGTCTGACTTTCTGCAAGAATGGCAAACAGCATATTTATCATAAACCAATCGATAAGGCCGGAATGCCATCGCCTGTTATAACCTTTAGCGATGTTTTTGATTTTATGTATGATAAGCAATTGTCGCGAGGAAGGAAACAGGCCGATTCGTATCTTCTGGCAGAAGGTCTGATAGCCGGAAAGGTGGTTGCAACACATAAGGTGATGCCGGCCCGCCGCCCCTCTAAAATACTACTTTGGGCGGATGACGAGAAGGTGAGTATGAAAGCGAACGGTTCGGATATCATGACTGTAATAGCTGCTATTGCAGATGATAATGGGAACATCAAACGATTGAATAATTATGAAATAACCTTTGAAATAGAAGGTCCCGGACAACTGATTGCTGACAGTAAGACGTTTACAAATCCGGCTCCGGTTCGTTGGGGAACTGCGCCTGTATTGGTAAGATCTTCTACTGTTCCGGGAGAAATCAAGGTGCGTGCATCCGTGGTATGGCAAGGCAAACATACTCCGGTTTCGGCAGAGTTGATTATTCCGACTTATCAGGCGGAGCATATTTTGCTGGCAGATAAAAAGGAACTGGAACGATTGAATTCTGTTTCCGGACAGAAAGCAATGAGCACTGATTTTAAGGGACAGAACGGAAACAGCTTGAAGCGACAGCAGAAAGTCAGCCGCTCGAAGTTAAAAGAGGTGGAAAAACAACAAAGTGATTTTGAATGATAATGTAAAAGAATCAATATATAAAGAATAATCTATGAATTTCCCCCAACCATACATTTGGATATTGTAAGATTGGGGGAACTCATTTAATTGGATTTCACTTCTTTTCTCTCTCCATTCGCCTGTACTGCATATATCTTCATGCTATCATTCCAAGGAATGGATGCCGGAATATCAAATGAGAAGAAATTAGAGAAATACATTATCTCACTACCTTTTTTTACTTCAAATGCGACAGCTTCATCACCCGAACTTATTGTAATATGTTGCCCGGAACGGGTATATGTTACATTCTTTGTAATCTTCTGGTCATTCTTGAACTGTGTATAATAGCCTACATCACCTACCTGATATTGTTCAATACCCACATCATTATTCTTTCTGTCTTCAAGATAATAAAATGCATGTTTAGGTGCAGGAAACTGGCTCATGTAGCTCACTGCTTCGGCAATCATGGTTGGTGTCACATTGTAGTTCCATTTACCATACTGTTCAATCTCCACATTATTTACCGGTTCGAGGAATCCCCACATCCTGAAGAATTCAGTCAGATTCTCATTGGCAGCCTTACTTGCCATCTTTGCAAAATGTAACTGACCTGCTCCCGGATTAGATTCAACAATACGATCTTCCCGCAAGAGTTTGAAGAGTTTCTGCCAGAAATCTGTTTTATAGCCACAACGATGATAATAATTCCAAAGTTGCCAGTTCATACGCATATGCAGTTCTGTATTTTCTCCCTGATAATTGCTGCCAAAGTTACACCAAGGTCGGTTGAGTACGCAATGGGCTTCCGAAAGTGTCATTCCTGTAATATTTCCTTCGGAGTTAGTCGTTCGGTTATCGGCCGCTTTAGGAAGATTAAGCTCTGTGCCGCGTGAACAATATTTTCCAAGTTTATACAGTATGAAATTCGAGAACAGATTATTGGACGACTCAGTAGAACTAGGCCAGTCGATTGCCAGTTGGTGAATGTGTCCGATTTCATGTGCGGGTCCCCAGGCGTTATCTTTGGCACTCATCACCTTGTCGTATAGTAATATATTTTCCAGATAGGTATATACGAATGCAATACGGTAGTCGGAAGCCCACATATATGCACCTTCAGGTGAAATTGCAAACAAGTGGTTATTAACCTGAGTAGGGCGCACATCTTCAATACCCATTAGTTCCTGCTCCCAACCGATGATGTTGTCCCATAGGTTAATAGCGGACAATATTTCATCTTTCACAAACTCACGCAGTTTATCCCGGTGGAAATAAAAGATAATCTTATCACCACGTACTCCGAAATACTTGTCGGTGGCTTTTGATAACAATTCGGCATATTTGGCATTTGTTTTGTGTTCTTTCAAGTCAAAGAAACCGCTGACCGTTCCGCTTCCTAATGGAATATGGATTTTTATAGGTTTCGGATGGCTGGTCAGGTCACAGTTGTACATGACGAATAACTGGCCCCTATTACGTATTTTGATTTTGTTAATACCCGGTTCCAGATAGTAAACGTCTCCCGAAGCGGCGGTCTGTACATATTCCTGCGGTTCCCAAAAGTTCGTTCTTTCTTCTCCTACACATTGTATTGAAACTTCGCGTCCATAGGTATCGCCAACAAGGACGATAATTTCGTCGTTTTTTTCCACAGCAATACCGGTCAGGTTATCCAAGCTACTGTAATGTTTGGTCATTAACTTTTCCGCCCACTCGTTGATATCACTATAAGCGTTGTATTTGCGGATACGAAATTCTTTCTCCCATTCATCATAAGCGTTGTTTTTTAACGCTTCGGCTATGTGGACGAAATATTTGCTTGGCAATTTGTTGATTTCTTCATTGGTGACATCAGCTTTCAGTTCGCTACAAGTAATATCTTTGAATACGGTCAATAACTTAGTTGCCAAAGTGTTATCCTCATTCTTTTTAAAGAAGTGCATTTCGTCACAACTGACAAAGTTACCAAGTCCGCTTTTGACAACAAACTTAACGCCTGTGGCTTTCATCCCTTTCTTGAATACGATTCTGCTCGGAGTATCTTTCATTTTGAAGTCATAAGTTCCTTGAAGCGTATATCTTTTTCTATCGGAATCGGTAGAGGTGTAAACTTCAACCTCACCAAAATTACCATTCCCTGATCGGGTATAATAAATAAAGTAATTGATTTCCGTATCTCCTTTGAAGAAATATTCCAAAGTGACAGGGAAGGATGTATTACTCCATGAACTGTGATAATGTGACTCGAAGCTGATTCCTTGAGTAAATTTGCCATCGTATGATTTGTCAATGTCAGATCCGGGCTGGTATTCGCTGGCTTTTCCTCCGTACGGTATAATCTGAATATCTTCGGGAAGTACTACATCTTTTGTCTCTTCCTCTTCTTCCTCGATGTCAGGTATAGGCTGAGGCAGTGTTTTGTCGTTGGAACTGCAAGAAAGTGTTGCATTGAAAATAGAGAGAAATAGAAACAGGAGGGTAAACTTGTGGAATGTTTTCATATAAGTCTGATTGTGTTATTGATATAGATTGTGCGTTATAAAGGTAATAAAAATGGCAGGCATATATTACCTGCCATTTTTATAAATAATTATCGTGAAATGCAACTTATTCTTTATTCACAAGAATACGTTCTCCATCAGCTTGCACGGCATAAATGCCTGTACGGATTAAAGGAATATTTCTCGGTACACTGAATTTTAAGAAGTTAGAGAAATAAACAACTTCGCCCATAGTACCGTCTGTTGATTGCTTTCTTACTTCGAAGGCTACGGCTTGTTCTCCATTCTTAATTGTGATTTCACTTCCTGTCACAGATGCCACCATTGTATAGGTTGGAGTTTTAGTAATCTTTTCATTGTTCTGGAACTGGGTATAATATCCTAAGTCTCCAACCTCTTTATATCGGTAGTCGCCGGATGTAAAATCTGAAATTTTACGATCTTCAATATATTGTATTGGAGCGGCCTTCGGATAATTCTGAGTTTTAATCCATGCTTTAGTATCTGCTATCATCTTGTCAGTCACTGTATAAGTCCATGTACCGTATTGTTCTACTTTTACATTATCTACAGTTTTGAAGAATCCCCATGTTTCGAAGAAATCCGTAAGGTCTTCCTGGGCAGCTTCGCATACAGCTTTGACGAAAGCCAATTGTCTTGCTCCCGGATCGCTTTCTGGCACATCTTTATATGTTGTACGCATGATATCGAATACTTTAGGCCAGAATTTAGCTTCCTGTTCGTTACCTTTACATAAGTCATAATAGATCCATAGCTGCCAATTCATACGCATGTGAATCTCAGTATCTTCATTCTGGTGAGTAGAAGTACCCATATTCCACCATACCTGCTTATCTCTATAAATTGCATTGGCTAAAGATGTCAAGCCTCGTCCGCGTGACTTATATTTTCCTAATCTGCGAATTACGTAATTAGAGAACAGATTGTTGGATGATTCGGTGGACGACGGCCAGTTAATAGCTGCTTGATGTACGTGTCCCATTTCGTGGGCAGGTCCCCAAGCATTATCTTCTGCTGCCATTACATTTTCACGTAAAAGAATATTTTTCAGATACGTATATACGAATCCCATGCGATAATCAGATGCCCACATATACGAACCTTCAGGAGAAATGGCAAACATGTGGTTATTGATTTTTCCGTCCTGTCTGTATTGAGAGATTCCCATTAACGATTGTTCCCAACCGACAATGTCATCCCAAAGATGAATAGCGGATAAAATTTCAGTCGGAGCAGCATCCAACATTTTCAGACGATGGAAATAGAACATCATTCGTTCTCCACGTACACAGAAATATTTGTGGGTGGCTTTACTGATTAATTCTGCATATTTAGCATCTGTCTTGTGTTCTTCCAAATCGAAGAAACCATTAACTACACCGTGTCCTAGAGGAATATGTATTTTGATAGGAGCAGGGTTGTTAAGCAACTGTTCTCCATCCACATTGTACATAACGAACAATTGACCGGGACCTTGCATTTTTAATAAGTTAACCCCTTCTTCCAAAGAGTAGGTCGTTCCGGTTGCTTGTGTTTGCTTGTAGTAGTCAGTGGAGCTACCGCTTGTATAGACATTCTCCTCCCAAATACATTGTAATGATACTTTTTGTCCTTCCGGGATATTACCTACTAATACTATGATTTCTTCATCTTTGTTGACGTAGATTCCGGTCGGATTGTCTAGATTACTGTATTTCTTTGTTTGTAGTCTTGTTGCCCAGTAGTCGATATTGCTATATGCTTTATATTCGCGTATACGGAAATCTTTCTCCCATTCGTCATAAGTGTTATCTTTTAAGGCATGGGCCACACGTCTGAAAGTTTCACTTTCCAATGCATCGATTTCTTCGTCGGTAACTCCTTCTTTCAAGGAACTACAAGTAAGATCTGTAAAGACAGTCAGGAGTGGATCATTCAAATCTCTGTAGTTTGCTTTTTCAAAAAACTCCATTTCTCCACAACTGGCGAAGCCTCCTAAACCCGTCTTAACGGTGATTTTAACTTTAGTGGCTTTGACCGTTTTAGTTAGTATTCCGGTCTTGCCGTCAAACCCGCCCTGCTGTCCGAAATCATAAGTACCTGCAAGAACATAATTCGGGTTATCCGCTGTTTGAACGTAAACATCGACTGCTCCGAAGTTTCCGTTTCCGTTTCTAGGATAATAGATAAAATAATCGACTTGTTTATCTCCTTGAAGTGTATATTCTAGATCTATAGGCAATGGATGAGTCGTATTATCCCAAGGAGAATGATAATGATATCCATCACCTTGTGTCTGTGAACCTTTGATTCCGTCGAATGTCTTTTCGATGCTCCAGTTATCTCCTTGTGAGATAGCATTTCCACTTACTATGGCTATTTGAGTGTCGTTTCTGAAATCAACATCATTAACTCCATATTGGGTTAAATTAATGGTATAATTGCCCAACTCAGATTTAACAGCTAATTTGGCATAACGTTTTGTTTTTCCTTGATTATCAAGGATAGAAAGCATTATTTTATCATCCTGTTGGAAAGCTGTAGCCCATTTTTCGTCGGAATTGACACTCCATTGGCTGGTTCGCAGATTTGTTTTTACCGGGATTGACATTGTAGTGCTTCTAAAGTCAATCTCTTTGTTCAGGTCACTACTGCTGATTTCAAATGTATTTGGAATCAGTTCACTCTCATCGTCCTTACATCCGGTATATATTAAGGATGTTATTAGACATAAGAAGTATGTTAAATATAAATGTATATATTTCATAAGTTATTGGATTTGTATAGGAAACCGCTCTATAAATAATAAGAACGTTTCCTATGTATTAACTTTAGTGATTACATTCCCCATAATTTAAGTTCGGCCATTCCCCAACATGCATACCATGAAGTACTACCTGGCTGGAATTCTCCTATACAATTTCCTAAATAAGACTCCATTACTGTCAATCTTAGATAGCTGAAAGGATTAGGCGACGTAAATACTTTTGAGGTATATGTTTTTCCTCCTTCACTTGATGTTGGTAATCCTTCGTTTATTTCGACAAACTCATTCCAGTTTGTTCCGTCATTACTAGTAAATAACTTAATTACTTTAGGTCCTGAGTTATTCCAACCTTTTGTAATATACTCAAACATGATAGCTCTCATTTCTTTACCTAAATTAATGTCAATAGGTTGTCCATACTGAGCATTTCCGCTTGCTGATTGATATTTGGTTTCATAAGCTGTACTGGTATCGTCATCGTAAAGAAAACTTAGTGAATTAGCTCCACAGCTCAACGGATCAGTAATTTTATCTGTCAAGTCAATCTTATCATCCACCATATCGAACATATACTTCAAGATTACATAATGTTTTTTAGTGTCCGAGGTAATAGTTTCAAGATCTTCACTTTGTTCAAGTTGTAGTGGAATTAAATAAGTCGCCCCTTTAGTCAATTTAGAACGGTCTACTACTAAAACCCCGACGCTTTCACTAATTCCGGAACTGAATATCAAATCTTCCAGTTGATAAAATGCTCCTTCCGGAACTGCTTTGTAATCTGTTCCTTGGGCCGTATTGTATGCATCTATTTCTGTTTGGTCAGTGCTGGCTGTTATACCGGCCGTAAAATTCCACTGGTTGATGACTCCGGATGTCATGGAGACTTTGATTTCAGCAATAATTTCTTCTTCCTTATTAATTCCCAGGTCTATCATTGTGGATGATTTCTCAAATTTGATACCTAGCTGTTTCACTTGAGGTTTAAGAATTAAGTCTCTTTGCTCAAAATTGACAGAATCAGTTTTACTGGTTAAGCGGATAGGCAAAATAAAGATGCTGTTGGCATTAGCTTCCGCTTCCACCTGTTCTGTTATTTTTTCCGGATTTAATGTAAACTCTTCTATTTTATAGGTATCTGAGGATTCGAAACTAATATCCTTATTCCGGAAAGTATAACAATTACTGTTCAATACAACATAGTTGTTGCCTTTGTAACGTGATTCATTATCAATTTCGGTCTGAGATAATGTGCTTAGTCTGACTTGGGCCGTAGCGGAAGGATCGCTTCCGGATTTGACTACAGTAATAGAATATTTTACTTGTTGTCCATCGTTGAAGAGTACCAGATCGTTCTGTCCGCTATTCTTTAAATAAAGAATCTTGTTGTACTCTTGGGGTATCAGTTCTTGGTAGTCAGCTTCTTCACATCCGGTAAATGTGGCGAGTGAACCCAAGAAAAGAAGTGAGTATAATATTTGTTTCATAATTTGTAAACAGTTTAAAGATTAATATTCGGGTGCTTGAACCATTTGTGGATTCTTGTATGTTTCGTTAGCAAATATAGGTGCCAGATACATACGGTTTTCCCATTTGTAATCTTGATTTACAATAACAGGTTGATTTAACTCTTCGAAAGTAGGTTCTTCTACTTGTTCCATATTCAACCCTTTACGTACGCCAGCTGCAAAAACTTCAGGGGCAATCATCCAACGTCGTGCGTCGTAATAGCGTAGACCTTCTCCCCATAGTTCTACAAAACGTTCGTTGCGTATCCAATCCATGGCCGGCATATCATTCAGCATTTCTTCTGTTACGTCTGGTATACCGGCACGTTCACGAACTACGTTCAGATACGTAAGTGCTTCTTTGGGTCTGTCTAAAGCAGCCAAACATTCGGCTACACTTAGGTAAAGTTCTGCCAAGCGGAAGAGAGGACGTGGATAGCTTTTTTCGTTGTTACTCCAGTTTGTACCCCAGTTCAGGTCGGGCTGGATAAATTTCTTTGACATGTATCCTGTGACACAGTGGTCACGGGCGAATTCAGTTCTGTTCCAACCTTGTGCTTCGCCTTTCTTAAGATTGAGTACCAGAGGTTTGCCGCCTGAAATTCGTGGGCTGTATTGGTCTCCGTCAAATGAAAGCCATGCATAGAATCGTGGTTCGCGGTTGGTATTTAACTTGATAATATCCGCATTGCTTCTTCCTGCAGATTCATACCATGAATCTTCTTCTGCGAAAGTCCCTTTATTGGCAGCAATTCGAGGTAATTCTCCTTCTTTGGTATAGAATCGCTCTACACTGTTTAATAAAGGAGAGTAGCCGCTATATCCACTTCTCCAAGGGCCTCCGTCTACTTTTACCACGTGTACGGGTAAAGAAGCCATTACTACACCACCGTCATCTGCAAGTCCCCATATCATTTCACGGTTACCATCCGAGTAACGGCTAGTTACGAGATAACGCATCAAATAAACATGTTTTTTGAATTCTTCGGTAACTCCGTCTACGGGAACATCAAGCTCTCCTAGATTAAGTCCTTGATTACCCATAAGGATTGCACTTTCTTTAGTAGTCATCAGTCCGCATCCGCCTTCTCCTTCTGCCCATTCCAGTGCGTCTTTACAAGCAGTCAGTGCGCGTTCCCATTTATCGGGATCATAAACCTGGCTGACTAATTCTTTCCCATATCCCGGTGTTTCGAAATTCTTGTTTTTCCAATCCGGATAAGGGAATTTCCCATTCCATAAGTCAGAAGCTGCATAGAGCAACAAGCGTGCTTTTACTGCTTTTGCAATAGTGGAAGTTGCACGTCCCCATTCCGAACCGATACGGGAGGCCGGAAGATCTTTAGCTGCTTCGTCCAGTTTCATGGAAATCCAGCTTGTTACGTAATCAAAGTGATAACGTCCGTGATATTCATTGTTCGGTGTATCCATATCAATGTATGAATCAGTGATAGGGCACGGGCCATAGTATTCTAATATCAGGAAATGATAGTAAGCAATTAGGAAATTGGCTTCGGCAGTCCATTCTCTTTTTTGTACTTCCGATACATCGAGGGCATTTGGTAATTGGGACAGAAACAGATAACATTGTCCGATATAGCGGTAGATATTACCCCATTTCCAGTCTCCGGGAGATTCCGGAGTCAGCAGTCCCCAACCGGCACGTTGTCCGCTGTGTCCCCATAATTCCGGGAATACAAATTCATCAGTAGATGCAGCTTCCATTCCGGTATAAGTAATTGGGTTGGATGAACCTTTGATTCCTGCATAGCATGAGTAGAGGAAGCCAAGTGTACTTTCCGGCTTTTTAACGGCATCTCCCAGACCTGCTTGTTCGGGAGGTACTACATCTAGGAAATTGCAAGATGTCAGGCAGCACGTAGAGAGTATTAACAGACTACCCATCTTCTTTATTTTATCTATAAGTCTCATATTTATCTCGTATTTAGGTTCATATATTAGAAATTAAGTTGTACTCCGATGTTGAATGTACGCTGCAAAGGATAAGCATTCCATGATAGTTCCGGGTCCCATAGCTTGAACGGACTGAATACGGCTATATTGTCACCGTTCAGGTATACGCGTCCATATTTGAATTTATATCCCAGTTCCAGTGTCTTGAAACGGATGAAATTACCGTTACGCATCCAGTAAGTACTAGCTACTGTATTATTGGCTGTTTGTGAACTAGTTAATCCTAAGCGCGGATATTTAGCATTCGGATTGGGATTTGACTCAGACCAGTAGTCATCTGCAATGAATTGCATGACATTATAGTCACTTTGGCCGAATGGTGAAATACCGCTAATCATGATAGTGCGTTTAGCCGACCCATTGAAGAATACACCGAAATCGAATTTTTTATAGGTTACATTCATTCCCAAACCATATTGGATGCGGGGGGTAGTTCCATAAGGAGAGATCATTACTTGGTCACTGCCATCTATTTTACCATCTCCGTTTACATCACGGTATTTTATGTCTCCCGGTTTAACAGTACTACCAAGATTCTGTGTCGGGCTATTATCGATTTCTTCCTGACTGCTGAATAATCCTTGGGCGATATATCCGGTTGTGCGGCTTAACGGTTTGCCTGTAGATGTTTTCCATACATAGGGATAAACCGGTTCATCCAGGTTGACATATTTGTTTTCAGTATATGTGAAGTTTCCACGGAAATCTACATATAAATCTTTTGTGAATTCTTTTCTCCAGTTTACACTTAGTTCAATACCCCAGTTATCAACTTTACCTTTATTGCTCCAAGGTTTAGCTGTATAATATCCAAGAGATTCCGGCCATGCTTCGCGGTGGAGCAGGATATTGTAACGTTTCTCATTAAAATAATCGGCAGTAATAGTCAACTGGCGGAATAATTCGAGGTCGATACCTATATCCAGTTTCTTTACGCGTTCCCAACCGCCATTAACAACTGCATAATTGGTTACTAAAGGTCCATATAGGGTATAGTTCATATCTACACCGGTAGTGAAGCCTATGTTATTGAGCGATACTTGGTCGATATACAGGAAGTGTTGTGCACCGGCAGAAAGTCCGGTTTCGTCACTACCTACCAGACCATAAGATCCTCTGATTTTCAGGTTATCTATATACTTGGTCATCGGTTCAAAGAACTTTTCGTTACTGATTACCCAGCCTAGAGATACGGCGGGGAAGAATTCGAAACGTTCTTTCTTGGCCAGACGTTCTGTTCCGTTATAACCGAAATTCAGTTCTACCAGATAGCGCTGACCGTAGTCGTAAGTAAAACGTCCTGAGAATCCTTGATTGCGTTCGGGTAGTACGCTACTACGATATTCACGTTGCATATACATCAACATTCCTGTTACATGATGCAGGTTGAACTGGCGGTCATAATTCACGCGGGCGTCCAGATAGAAAGTCTGGTCGGAAGCTTTGCTTATATCTGACGTTTTCAGATAGTCAGTTCCTGATGTTCCCAGGCGTTCAATTTCATAATCAGTAGGATTTGAAGGGTTATAACTTCCTCCTTTAATACCATAATAATAAGGTTCGATCGTCCGGTTGTAGGAAGATGAAGCCCAATTCTTCCAATTGACCATTGCTTGTACGCTTAACCCCTTAGTTACGAAGTCAAGTTTTTGGTTGATTTTTAAGGAAGTATTGAGTGTGTTCTCATTATATTCCTTGAATGAACTCAACATATAAGCATACGGGTTGGTACGTACCGAAGATCCTGTCCATATAGCATTACCAAAACGGATATGTGTGTCTCCGGGTTGTGCCGGGAAAGTAACGGGGAAGTTAATAGGATTACAATACAACATCTGAGCGAATAAATCGGAAGTACTGTAGTTCGGTCCCTTCTTGTTACGAATCTGGGCGTTCATGTGTAAATCGATTTTAGTTGTAGATGTTATTTTGTAAGAGATATTGTTTTGGAAATTATATCCCCAATTGTTTATATTATTATTATACGAATATACTTTCTTTGTATCCAGCAAACCTGTATCGTGATTGGCTTGCAAGCTCATATAATAAGATGCTTTTGAACCACCGCCTGAGATGTTGACATTGGCACGCTGATTCATATTCATGTTTTTGAAGATGACGTCTTTCCATTGTACATCCGGATAAATGTAAGGATTAACTTGGTTGCGTGTGTTGTCGATGTCAAGTTGCGAATATTTTGGGGTCGCTCCCGGATTACGTGTCAATTGGGCTTCGTTGTACATTTCCATCCAAGTGGCACCATTTACAAAGTCGGGGAAGTTCATCGGTTTATTGAAAGAGTTCTCAACCGTGACGTTAATTCTGGTTTTCTCGTTTTCTTTACCGGTCTTGGTAGTGATGAGCATAA
>ERZ827150.3209-NODE-3209-length-16295-cov-3.131158_pt1 | contig 16295 bp, 1 predicted proteins | sample MGYA00519779_ERZ827150 | MGnify/ENA primary metagenome ERZ827150 (study PRJEB31778, sample SAMEA3449267) | human gut metagenome | biome: human gut; feature: human-associated habitat; material: faeces | place: United Kingdom | collected 2010/2012 ...
GGTGCTTCATGTGGTTGAATCATTGTTTGCCTTACGTCATCTGTGCAATCACTACCGCAGCTTTTGCATCCGACATTTCTGTTGCAGAGCCGAGGAGCGGCGAAAATGTAAAAAAGGTTGTCATCTCTTCGCTTCCTGATAACATTAAGCTTATCATAGGACAAGGAGACACATACTATTATCTTCCGCGTATCCAAGCGATTCATGCACTCCCGGATAACTTGCCGCCGGACCAGATTCAGGCATGTTATGACTTCCTCTATACAAAACTTGAAAATCAAAAATTAACCGATTTGGAGTTCAATGGACTGAAAAATGAACTTGTCTTTGCTATCATCAACCAGCGTCGCAAACCGGTAGAACTGGCAGAGCACTTGGTAAAGATATACAAAGACAAGAGTTTTGATGTTACATGGCGCGACTATTGTGTTCAATTTTTCGGGAAATGGTATCCGAAAGCTCCGGATAATCAGGCTCGACATGATATGATCGATGGTCTATGGGATGCTCTGAAAAATGAACGGAAGAGCAAAATCGCAGGAGCTGCAAGTTCACAACTATGCTTCTTGGCACGCCACTATCCGGAATTCGATAAGCAAAAAGTTTCTGATGCAAGTTACGAAGCTTTAATTGATCCCGAATGTGCCGAAATTAATAAATCAATCCTTCTGAATACATGTGCGGTATTCGGTAATCATAAGATTCTTCCAATAGCAAGAGAACTTGTCGTAACGGAAAGTGATTTGATCAATCGAGCTGCCGCTCTCTTTGTTTTGGGAGAACTCGGTGACCAAAGTGATCTTCCCACACTGACTCCACTGATTAAGGCACGTGACATACGGCTTCGGACTCCAGCAGCAGCGGCAATCAAGAAAATCACCACTCGGAATTAAGGCGCCGTTTCAAATTATTTTCCTGCATATATCCAAAAAATAAAAAGATAATTCACACGATGGAATTCATCTGAATACGGGAGGGATATCATGAAGCGCTTGAATTGGATTCGGTTGCTCCTGGTCACGTTTTTTTCATTACTCTGCATCATTGCGATCGCCTCAGAAGGTGATGCGGATGGCGACGGTATTCCTGATGCGGAAGAACTCGCCAAGGGATACAATCCCGCTGTCGTGACTCGTATAGTGTATGTGGATGCTTCTCGGACAGATGACTCAGGAGATGGTTTGACGGAAGCGACGGCTAAACGTTCCATCAAAGCCGGTATCAATGCGGCGAAAGTTACCGGCTGCGAAAATATCGTGATTGTCGCTCCCGGACTGTATGTTGGAGAACAGAACCGTGAAATTGATTTCGATGGATTCAATATCAAACTCCAAAGCAAGCGTGGAGCCTCAGAAACCATTGTGGATCTGCAACAGCAGGGAATTTTTCTTCACATAAAAAAACACGAATCCAAAGAAGAAAGCCTGCTTGATGGCTTTACTATCCGTAACGGAAAAGGTCAATATAATGGCGGAGCTATCGAAGTAAGTGACTCATCCGGTCTTACCATCAAAAATTGTATGTTCCGCGAGAATCGGGTTGGAGGTTCCGGAGGTGCAATTTATCTGAATAATTCCGACATTGACATCATAAATGCTTGTTTTCTTAACAATCGGTACAAGATGACGGAAGACGGCGGTGGTTATCCGGAAAGAGGCGGAGGTGCAATCTATATCGCTTCAGGCAACTGCAGCATTGACCGTTGCCAATTTATCGGAAACACGTCCGAAAATGGAGGCGCAATTTATCTTTCCAGTGGAACAGTGAGTCTGACAGCCAGCATCTTGCGTAACAATGTTGCATCGTCGTCGGGCGGTATGTTGTATGCGAATTACACTGCGACGGTCAATATGATCAATTGCCTTGTGCTTGACAATGCGGCGAACTATTACGGCTTTATGAACGCCGGCTACCAAGCCGCTACCGACATTCGAAATTGTACGATTTCCGGAAATACCTCAAAAAGCGGCACCGATCTGTATATCAACGGGACCTTTACCATGTACAATACTATTTACAGAGGAAGCAGTTCCGGTACTCCGACGACTGTTGCTTTCTGCTGTACTTCACAAGATTTTTCTGCATCTGGTTCGGGTAACATTATTCTTGATCCAATTCTGACACCTGCCGGTTATCCGAAGAATGACTCACCCTGTATTGATGCCGGCAGTAATGATTACGCGCCAGAGACCGATCTTGACGGACAGATTCGCCCAGCTGGAGATACTGCGGACATCGGCTGTTATGAATTCGAGGACTCTGATGGCGACGGTATTCCCGATGCAGTGGAACGTCTGGCTGGTCTAGACCCGAATGATCCCACTGATGCTGATGGAGATGTTGACAATGACGGCATTCCAAACCTCAATGAATTTCTGAACGGTACAAATCTTGGAAGTATGGATACTGACGGCGATGGTATTGCCGACAATGTGGAACTCTTACTTGGATACGACCCGATCCGATATACGATGATGGTATATGTCGACCCCGCCAAACCAGATGAAAGTGGTGACGGTCTAACTCTCGCAACAGCCAAGAAAACAGTCAAAGCCGCATTGGACCTTGCAGACGGCAAGAGTACGGAAAACGTCATAATGCTGCAGTCCGGAACTTACACTGGGGCTGATAATCGTAACTTTACACTGAATGGAATCAACTTGAAGGTACGCAGTTTGGCCGGAGCAGCTCAAACAATTATTGATTTAGAGGATAATTCCCGCTTTCTTTTTTTACAAAATACACCACGCGAGAATCTGGTCGAGGGAATCACCTTCCGAAACGGCAGTGCGGACTATGGTTCCGCCATCCGAACGGTAGGCAGCAATGCCATTATCAGAAACTGCCTTTTTGAAAATAACGTCAGTTCTGAAGACGGGGCTGTATATTGCGAGAGTTCACAGAATTCATTGATAGAAAACTGCCGTTTCATTGGCAATCGCGCCAAACATGGAGCGGGGTTCAGCGGTTCAGGTGGTACGGCGCTGATTCGCAATACGCTACTCTGGGGAAATAGAACCCTGCAGAATGGGGGCGCAATCCATATACGAAACAACATGGAATTGCAAATAAAAAATAGCCGATTGATAGAAAACCAGAGTGCCCGGGATGGTGGAGCAATTGATGTTGCCGGAGACCGCACCACCATCAGTATGGAAAATTCATTGTTCAATGGTAATTGTGCAACCGCCAAATACTCAGCACTGGCAAGTGATTCTTCCAATCAAATACTTCATTTTTTGAATGTGACTGCCATCAATGGAAAAGCACAGGATAATTATACTTTCAGCTTTAATGGAAGAGCCACTTTCCAGAATTGTATTGTCACAGGAAAAACGGTTTACAACTTTGATCGTCCGATGAACGCTAATTATAACTGTACGGCTGAGGACTGGAGTAGCTTAGGAACCGGCAATTTTATTGCCACTCCCTTGGTCAATCCCAAAGGAAATCTTCTCGCTGGTTCTCCGTGTATCAACACCGGTCTGGCAGAAGGTGCTCCTGATGCCGATATTGATGGGGTGGAGCGTCCTGCCGGCAATGGTATAGATGTCGGCTGTCATGAATTCAAAGACTCAGACGGTGACGGAATTCCTGATAATATGGAAGTCGCTGCGGGACTCAACCCGAACGATCCGTCTGATGCAATGCTTGACAAAGATCAGGACGGAATCATCAATTTAGATGAGTACCTGCTTGGAAGCAATATTTCATCGGCAGACAGCGATGGCGACGGCATTTCCGATTCAGATGAACTTGCTCTCGGTTATGATCCATGCCGTTTTACACAAACGATATATGTTGATGGGACAAACGGCAATGACAGTAATAACGGAAAAAGCTCTGGAGAAGCCAAAAAGACAATTGGAGCCGGAATTCTTGCTGCTCGTCATCCCATTTATGAAAGTATTGTAATGGTTGCCGCCGGTACATATACGGGAACCGGTAATCGGCAATTGGACTTTGAAGGTTATAATATCAAGTTGTGCAGTACCACCGGAGCTGCGGCAACCATTATCGATTTGGAGGAAGCAGGCCCATTCCTGACGCTTCAGAACAATGAGAGCACGAACAGCCGGCTGGATGGATTTACCATTCGCAACGGTTATACCGCCAGTTACGGAATCGCCATCTATTTGAAGAGTGCCGGAATGGATATCCGCAACTGTATCTTCGAAAACAACAATTCCGGCAGACTGGTTCGCTACGATTACGGCGGGGGTAATTATCAGGAATACTGGGAGGACTCCATGTCAACAGCAGCTATCTATGCGCAAGGGAGCCCGATTCATATCAGCAATACGGTTTTCCGAGGCAACACTTCCCGTGAGACAATGTATGGCGGAGGAGGTGGTAATTCAGGAGCTCTGAATATGGTCAATTCCTATGGTTCCGTCATCAGTGGATGCCGTTTTATTGACAACAGCGGATATTCCGCCGGAGCCATCGTCATGTCCGCGGCACAGGCCGAAATCAGGAATTGCCGATTTGTCAACAACGTTTCATATGGCAGTGGAGGAGCGATATCCGGTACTTATGGTTATTATGGTCCGGGAAATCAAGAGGCGAACATCCTGACAATAAAGAATTCTCTGTTTACCGGCAATCGAGCTATTTACGATTATTCGGACTTGAATATGGATAATAACTTCAGGCTGAATCTTCAGAATGTTACCATTACCGGAGGAACATCAAAACTCGGAAACAGCATCTATCTTACTGCCGATTCACGCATTTTCAACAGCATCATCACTGGACGGGTGAAACGGTATAACGAAAATGTTGTGTTGACAGCTTTCCACAATTGCGTTTCAATTGATTGGAGCTCGTTCGGCAACGGAAATCTCTCTGTTGATCCGAAGTTAACCAATAGTGGCTTTCTGCAGGCCGGAAGTCCGTGCATTGATGCCGGTTCCGACGAGGAAGTACTCAATGCTGACATTGATGGTGTCCTACGCAACGCCGGATCTGTCGATATCGGCTGTCAGGAATTCAAAGATTCAGATGGTGACGGCATTCCCGATAATATCGAAACTGCTGTTGGATTGAACCCGGCAGATCCGACTGACGCTGTCGAAGATGCAGATCAGGATGGAATCAAGAATATTGACGAATATTTGAAAGGAACTAATATCGCGGCAATCGACACGGACGGCGACGGTTTTTCCGATGCCGCTGAAATTCAAGAAGGGTACGATCCAATCAAGTTCACCCGGATTGTCTACCTTGATCCGGCAGGAGGGAATGATGAAAACAATGGATTAAGCCCAAACACCGCTAAGAAAAGTTTCAGGTCAGCTATTGAAGCGTCACAAATGATCAAGTATGAAAATGTTGTCCTTGCGGCCCCAGGGGTCTACTCTGGAGTTGATAACAAAAATCTTGATTTTAAAGGGTTTGAGATTAAACTGCGCAGTACGGAAGGCGCTGCGACAACTGTGATTGATCTTGAAAACGATGGACGTTTTCTGCATCTGACACGAGGAGAAACTACCAATAGTTGGTTTGAGGGCTTCACTGTTAAAAATGGATATGGAGACAGCGGTTCTGTACTTTGGTTGGAGCCGGCAGGAATCCTCATCCGCAACTGCATTTTCACAAATAACCGCACGGTCGGGGCCGGAACCGTGTACAGTAAAGATTCTCCGGGGCTTCGGATCGAAAATTGTCGATTCATCGGCAACAACGCCTCCCGAGGAGGCGGTATTGGTTGTTCAGGGGGAAGCGCCTCTATTTTCAATACGATTTTTGATGGGAATCATTCAACCAATAATGGTGGGGCGATTCTTTTGGATTACAAATGTGCCCTCGATATCAAGAATACACAATTCCTGAATAATGCAAGTGACAGAGAGGGTGGTGCCGTCTATGTCAGTGGAGAAAATGGCAAAATGGAAATCGAAAACTCTCTGTTTTGCGGAAACCAGTCACAGTTCAAATATTCGGATCTATCAAACAGTGAACCGGGAGAATTATTTCGGCTGACTAACGTAACATTTATCAACGGAATGGCTGAGGAGCGTTATGCACTCCGGTTCGGCGGAACGGCTGTCATAAGAAATTGCGTCATTGACGGGAAAACCTATTATAATACGGGAAAACCGATTCAGGCTGACCATAACTGTACCACCGAAGACTGGAGTTCTTTCGGGACAGGGAATATTATAGCTGACCCGATGTTGACACCTACCGGCTATCTTCTCGCCGGTTCTCCCTGTATTGATGCGGGCAATTCATCTGAAGCTCCCATCGAAGATATCGACGGAGTAACTCGCCCATCCGGCAATGGTGTAGATATCGGCTGTCGTGAGTTCAAAGATAGTGATGGAGATGGAATTCCAGACAATATTGAAATAGAAGCAGGTCTTGATCCCAACGATCCATCCGATGCACTTCTCGACAAAGACGGCGATGGCATTTCGAGCCTTGATGAATACCGCAGTGGCAGCAACCTCTCTCTCGCAGACAGTGACAATGACGGAATTTCAGATTCTGAAGAAATTGTGCTCGGTTATGATCCAGTACGTTTTACTCGGATCATCCACGTGAATGGAACTACCGGAAATGACGAAAACGACGGTCTGACTGTTGCAACAGCGAAGAAAAACATTGCTGCGGCAATCGAGGTAGCCAAAAACTACGCCTATGAAAATGTAATACAGGTTGCGGCAGGTATCTATAATGGAGCCGGAAATAGAAAACTTGATTTTGACGGCTTCAATATCAAGTTGCGTTCCACTTCCGGAGCCAATCAGACTATCATTGACTTGGAAAAAGACGGGCCTTTCTTGACACTCCAGAAGAAAGAGGGGGTAGAACGAAGCCGTTTGGAAGGTTTCACCATCAAAAACGGCTATACATCAGAATATGGCATAGCCGTCTACTTGAAAGATGCCGGGCTTGATATTCGTAATTGTATTTTTGAAAACAACAATTCAGGAAAGCTGGTTCGCTATGAGTACGGCGATGGCAATTACGAAGATCGTTGGGAGGATTCCTATTCAACGGCAGCGGTCTATGCCGCCAATCATCCGATTCGTATTTCCGATACAGTGTTCCGTAATAACACATCCCGTGAGACATTCGGCGGCGGTCCAGGAGGAAATGCCGGAGCATTGAATCTGGTCAATACAGGAACCGCAACCGTAGAAAACTGTTCTTTTATCGCAAACTGCGGGTATGGAGCCGGAGCTGTTGTCATGGCCGCCTGCTCGGCTGAATTCAAGAACTGCCGGTTCCTCCAGAATATAGGATTGTCCAACGGTGGGGCGATTTCCGGCTCCTATGGCTATTACTCTCCCGGTCAGGTTTCCTCTCTGACACTGGAAAATTGTCTTTTGCTCGATAATCGTGCCATGACCAATTATTCTGACCTTTACATGGAAAACAGTTTTGAGACGAATCTGTTCAACGTGACGATAGATGCTGGGTCCTCCTTTGGAGAAAACAGCATCTATCTTACCGGAAAAAGCCAATTCGTCAACAGCATCATTACCGGACAAGTGAAGCGTTATAACGACAATGTTCAGTTTACTGCTCATAATAATTGTAATCCGGCAGATTGGAGTGCATTCGGTGAAGGCAACATTACAGCCGCCCCGAAATTGTCCAAGACCGGCTGGTTGCTTGCCGATTCACCCTGTATTGATACGGGTACCGACATCAACTTTATTGTCAGAGATCTTGACGGAGTTACACGAACTGCCGGTTTGGTCGATATCGGTTGTCGTGAATTTGTTGATTCTGACGGGGATGGTATTCCTGATCATATCGAAACTGCTGCCGGATTGAATCCAAATGATCCGGCTGACGCTCAGGAAGATCTTGATAATGACGGAATCAACAATCTGGAAGAATACCGTCTGGGAACGAATATAGCTTCTGCCGATTCTGATGGAGACGGTATTGCAGATAACGTAGAGATCGCCCAAAATTATGATCCGACCTGTTATACTCGAATCACCTACGTCAACAATTCAACCGGAAATGACGAAAATGATGGAACTTCACCTGATCAGGCGAAAAAGACCATTGCTGCTGCAGTTCAGGTGAATCAGTCTTTTGATGTCGAACAGGTCATTTGCGTTGCGCCTGGAACCTATACAGGAACGGGAAATTACGAAATTGACTTCAAGGGATACAATATTTATCTGAAAAAGCAAGGAGTAGGAGACGTTATCGTCGATCTTGCCGGAAACGCACGTTTCCTGCATTTGTCACACAGTGAAGATTATCGAAGCAGATTGGAAGGCTTTATCATTCGGAACGGTTCTGCATATGAGGGCAGTACTGCCATACGAGTCTATAAAGCTGCTCTGTCAATGAAAAATACTGTTGTAGAACACTGTCGCTCAACTACAACTTGCGCTGTCCAACTAAAAACTGGACGGATGAAGATCGAAAATTGTCGATTTTTTAACAATATGGGTATAGATGGCGGAGCCATCTGGGCTGGAGAAGGTTCAACCCTGAAACTTTATAAGACTGTTTTTGAGGGAAATCAAGCTACATCATACGGTGGAGGAGTATTCCTTAATGAATGTAATGCGAATATTTCACGCTGCCGTTTCCTCTACAATTACAGCAAATACTATGCAGGAGCGATTCGTGTGGGAGGAAATTCGAATTTGTCGATCGATAATACTCTTTTCCGGGATAACTTTGCTGAGGACAAATTTTCCGGGATTTACGCTTCAGGAACGAAGACACTTCAAATCACAAATATAACTATGGTTGGCGGCTTTTCAAAAAACAGTGAGATCAATGAATTCAATGGTGAAGTATTTATTATCAATAGTATCCTTCCCGGCGTACAACGTATAAGTGGAAACTCTCTGATTGCCAACAACAACTGTGTGACGGACGATTGGAGCCAATATGGCTCCGGGAACATCACGGCGGAGCCGATGCTGACCGCAGGAGGTTACCTGAGGACAGGGTCTCCTTGTATTGACGCCGGAACTGCCGAGAATGCAATTCCCTGTGATATTGACGGTGTTGCCCGACCTGTCGGTACTGCGTTTGATATCGGTTGTCAGGAATTCGTCGACACTGACGGCGACGGCATCCCAGACTACCATGAAACTGCAGCTGGAATGAATCCAAACGACTCGACCGATGCAAACCTTGATTGTGATGGTGACGGGTTGCCGAATCTTCAGGAATATCTCCTTGGAACAGATATCGGAGCTGTCGACACTGACGGCGATGGAATCAACGATGCGGCTGAAGTTGCTGAAGGTTATAATCCGTTAGTTACGCTCCGAACCATATATGTCGATGCGCGGAGTGGAAACGACGCTGCCGACGGGCTGACGGAAACAACTCCTAAAAAGAGCCTCAAGGCAGCTCTCGAAGCCTCCAAGCTCAATTGGGATAACGTAATCTTCCTGAAGCCGGGCCGTTATGCCGGAGCCGATAACCGGGACTTGAATTTCGACAGCTACAACCGCAAGATCCGCGGTATTGGAGGGGCGGCGGCAACCACAATCGATTTGAACGGATCAACCACTTTCCTTACACTCAATCACAAAGAAAGCCGAGCGAGTTGGCTCGACGGACTGACCATCACCAACAGCAGCGGACTGGGACCAATCGTCGCTGTGCAAAATGCTGCTCTCTCGATCCGCAACTGCCGAATTTCCGGAATTCAGAGCATGAACCGGGAAAATCAGGGGGGATATTATGGATACGGCCAAGGATTGCTATATGCGTCCGGCGGCGATCTCTATCTCTGGAATACGGAAATATCCAACTGTCGATTGGATTTCTCCCGCAATTTAATTTATGCCAGAGAAAGTAATATTGAACTAGATCGAGCGCGTATCGAAGGAAATGACACAGCGTCGGGCGACGCTGTCTATTTGGAAAAATCAACGCTGAATATGGTTAATAGCCAGATCGTCCGCAACAACACCCAATCGGGAGGGGCTGTATTCCGGCTTGGCGATACGATCTCCCGATTCAAGGCCGTAAACAGCACGATTGCTTACAATACGAATGGCATTACGGAAGCATTCAATAATGCAGGAAGAGTTGAACTTGTCAATACGATCATGCTCGAAAAGCTCTCGGGCGGAGAACGTATCGTTGATCATTGCTGTACTGCCGAAGACTTTTCCGAGCTTGGTGAAGGCAATATCGTTGCAGACCCGAAGATCAGCAAAAGTGGTTTTCTGATGCCGGATTCGCCTTGTATTGACGCCGGGCGGCTGGAAGGAGCACCTACATCGGATATCGTCGGCACAATACGTCCGTTTGGTGATGGAGTCGACATCGGCAGTGAAGAATTCGCCGATGCCAACGGTAACGGCATCTCCGATTATTACGAGGCCCTTTGCGGTGGAGAACTTGATCCCGATGTCGACACGGACAATGACGGCCTGACAAATCTGCAGGAGTATCTTCTCGGTACTGATGCAATGAAACCGGATTCGGACGGAGATGGAATGCCGGACGGTTGGGAGACAGCAAATGAGCTTAATCCGCTCCGCAATGACGCGCAGGAGGATGCAGACAACGACGGCCTGTTGAACGTTGAAGAATATGAGGCCGGCACCGATCCGCACAACATCGATACGGATGGCGACGGCAGAAGCGATTACTGGGAAGCGCATGAATCATTCAGCGATCCGACTCAAGCTGATTTCGACGGCAACGAAACTTTGATTGCGACAATCAACGGTAATCTGTTCTCCGGCAACAGCGGCGGTTGGGAAGCGGAAGGAACAACCGCCTTCAACCGGGATCGCAGCGGATGGATAGAATACAAACTCAACATCCCCCAGACCGGCGTATATCAGGTTGAATTGGCCTGTCGCCAGAGAATTGACAACTCTCCGAATAGGAGCTTTAATGTAAGTTGCTATGTCAATGGCGGCATCAGTTCTTCCAAATTGATTTCCCTTGATGAAAACGGCCTCGGTTTGGTACGATATTTCCTGCCGATGCTTCCTGCGGGACAGCATACCGTCAGATTTGTCTGGTCCAATGTCTACCGGAATTCGTCGATGCAGATCGATAGCTTGAAACTCTTTGCTCTCTCAGGCGAGGATTCCGACAATAACGGCATTCCCGACTGGGTGGAGGCGCGAATGGAAAATATGAGTGCAGTTATCCTGCCTGCTGCAAGTAAAACCTCTCCACTCTGCGTTGAGGGCGGAAACGCCTCTTTTATCGAGCAAATTCAAATCGACGGTTATCATGTACCGGCGGGCGAAGACGACATTGCTCCGGTGATCCGCAATGCATCGTTCAACCATTGGTTTGCCGATGTTCCCTTGCGACCGGATGAAAACAACCCGATCTCTGTAACGATCTCCTTTCAGAACGAAACGAGAACCGTTTCTCAACAAGTAGCCTGGGAAATCACTGACCTGGTAACTCAAGAACAAATCACGATCCGCAAGGGCGATTCTTTACGCTTGTCCGCAATTCTGCCGGAAGATTACAACGGCACTTTCACGATTGGCGTCGAAGATCAGAACTTTGAACTGAACAAAGGAGAAGCGCAGGTTTACCGTTTCGACAATGCCGGAGAAATACCGGTCACCATCTCATGGACACCTGCTGTCGGCGCGCCGGAATACCGAACAACGATCGTAAACGTGCGAACTGCTTCTTTTGTAAACGATCCGATCTGCTATGTTAATACGCTTCGTGAATGGTCGAATCCAGGCGTACCGGATAATGTCACCGTTGAGGCAGACCGCAATATTCAGGTAACTGACTTTGGCTTCCGCGGAGATTCCCGATACTTTACACTCTACGGGAAAAAACTCGGTACCGGTTATATTACGGCGCGATTGTACGATGGCGGACCGATCCTGGCAGTAGCGACAATGCGGGTTATTGATACGACTACACACTTGAACGACGGTTATCATCAGATTATCACGGATTTCGGGGATGGAACGGTTATCTATGATGGCTATGTTGTAGTCGATCAGGTCATTCCCGGAATGCAAATTTACGTTACGCTTTCCGGCAGCAATTCGCTGTACGAGGATGGTTCGCGGGATAAGTGGTTTTCTGCAGAAGATTTCGATGCGAATGGCGAACTGCATTACAATATTTATGCAGGCGCCGGATTCTCAACCTGTCAGAGTGTATTTCTTTATCAGGATGGCGTATTGGTCAAACAACTGCAATAGCTCACATATCTTACAAAGCCGGAGGATACCATGAAAAGAATAAAAGCGGTTTCAGTGATCGCAAGCCTGATGTTGTTGAGTGCCACTGTCCATGCAAACCAGCAGGCGTTGGCCGGCGGATGCCCGCAGCCCTGTCCCTGCGAGGGACAAGGTGATCAAGGTCCTCAGCCGGCGTCTAACGGCGGAGCGGGCCCGGGGCCCGGTCATAACGGATCACCGACCTTGGGAACGGCAACTGAGCTTTCGAGCATTCACATCTCAGTTAACTTCGGTGTTCCGGCGACAGAGGATCTTTATACCGTAAGCCAGTTCACCATCTATACGGAGAAACCGACTCCGACGATGTTTTCACCGCAGATTGTCCAGTACCGCAACTTTCTGCTTGACCGGATCAGTCATAATCTGATCAATCAAAATTACAAAGACAGCCTCGGAATTCCCTACGTTCAGAGAAAATCCGTTGCCTCTATTGTACAAGCAGCCTCGGCGGAAGCCGCCGGAACTGCAGGAAATCCGATAGGTGACAATTTTACAGGAGGTTATTCCTCAAATTCGTTGAGTGAAAATATGAGTGCAAATATGACGCATCAGGTTCGGATGATCGGCCCGAACCGTGAAGCGATGTATTTCAACTTCTATAAGGACGATCCGGTTGGCGTAATGAGCGGTAAAACTGACTATCTCGGTTATCGCCTCATGATGGTCAACCAGAGCGGCCAACCGGTCACATCACATCCGTATTTTTATGATTTATACATCGGTTACGGCAATTTCGTGCGTTATACAGTCGCGGATGGAATGCCGCATTCATTCCACTCCGCCTCCGGTCGAATTTTGCGGCCTTCTGATCCATCGGTCGGACTTGATGCTGTGTATGAATCGGACGGTACAATTCGGCAGATCTGGTCACTGGCCGATGGTTTAGCCGACGTTGTGGTGACTGAGGCGGGAGTGAGTTTTGAGATTCGTTTCTACCCCCCGTCCCAGGTTGGTAATAAAACAGATGGCGTCTACCAGTTCAGCGGAGAACCTAAGATGGTTCTTCGTATTGAAAAGCCGGTTGGAGGTTCAAATGCCGACGTATTGGTGACCAGAACCGTTGGCGGTACGGCCTATCAGACAAGTTATCGTTACAGTTATTCTTCTGAAGGCTGGGCGATGACAACACCCGGAGAGCTCGCCATTGAGAGCCAGACCAATGTTCTTGGTAATTCAGGAAAGACACGGACAGAAACCAAAGTCGTCAAGACGCCGGACGGAAAGATTGCGCAAAAAACGCAAAAACTGTATCAGACATTCGACTTCGGAGAGAGAATCATATCATATTCACTTGACCCAGATGGCCTGAATCTGCAAACGACATTCAGTTACTACACTGATTCGTCGTCAGGTAAAAGCTATGGCCGTAAAGCGACAGAGAATCTGGCTGACGGCAGCTGGAAAACTTATCGGTACAATGATGACGGGTGGGAGTCACAGATTCTGTCTCCGTGGCTGAACTCCGAATTCAATTCTCCCGCCAATAAGGCGAAAGCCTTGAATCTATCCTACGAGCCGCTTGATTCACGGGATACGCTTGTCCCGGCGGACAAACGTCCACGCACAGTCGAAACCAAAATACTTGGCACCACAGTCCGGAAGGTATTTAAAGCCTATTATTTTGAAAACGATTCGTATGTGGAAATTGAAGAAATCGCAACAAAACCAAATGCAGCCTGGGGAGATTCTACGAACCTGCGGACGGTCTGGAACTATTATCCGAAAGGTTCGAGTTCTTCGGCTTCAGCAGGACGGCTGAAAAAGGTAACTTATCCGGATGGAACGACGGAGAGCTACACCTACGAATACGGAAATCTGCAGCAGGCTGCCGACGGCAGCTATGCGTTCACTGCAGGTAATGGGAATGCTGTCCGCGAATATGTGACTCAGGGAACAACTGCTCACCCGGAAGGTATCGCCGGACGAACCACGCGGGAAGAGCGGATTTTCGATGTCCGCGGCAACATGGTTTATAATGCGACACAGATCTGCACCGGTACATCATCATTCACTACGACCGACTGGACTCGATATACTTATGACGAAGAGCACAAACTGCTTAGCTCTTTAAAATCAAATGGCGAATTAAAAGAAAACACCTGGACCTGCTGCAAACTTGCCTCCGAAACCATGCCTGACGGAACACGTTATACTTATGTCTACGATGCGATGCTGCGGCCGATCAGCAAGACGAAAGAAGGAACTGGAAAATCTCCAGACTTGGTTACGACTTATACTTACGATGCAATGGGACGTATTGTTAGTGAAACCAATACCGCCGGAGACCTGAGCGAAACAAAATCCACGGAGTACAATCTCGCCGGCATGATGACAAAAACAACTGACAAATATGGAAGGATCACAACTTTCGAGTACCAAAAGGCTGTCAATAAGGGTTCATCCCGCCATGGTATGACAGTTTCCGCGACACTGCCGAACGGTGCGACGCGATCTCTTTCAAACTATTGCGATACGCAAGAAAAATCTCTTACTGGCACCGCGTCTGTACCCGAATATTACTCTTATACTGTAAATGCAGATGGCTCTGTCTTGAAAAAGACGTTGACAGGCAGTGCTGACTCGGCACGTTGGAAGCAGAGTGCAGCCGGAATGAATGGCGAACTCATCTCAACGGCTGCTTCCGGTTACAACGGTGATATTGTCGAAACTCGAAACTATAATTCCCGAGGGCAGTTGGTCAAGGTCTCAAAGACTGGTTCCGCTCCGATATTGGTAGAGTATGACGAACTCGGCGAGTGGTCGCGGGCGGGAATTGATGTTGACAACAATGGCACGCTCGATGTTGCCTCGAATGATCGGATCGTCGAGCGTGAACAGGCATATCTCTCCGACAATGGTTACTGGAAAAGCGTCACTCTGAAGACCTATGCTGTCTCCGGCAACGGAACGGCGACGGTTTACTCCGTCGAAAAGGAACGACTGTCCGGCTTTGCCGCCGGCGTCTCTGCAGAGATGAAACATACCGATGTCTATGGAAATGTAACCACGACACTGATTGCGCTGGACCGAGCGAACAAGAAGAAGATTAAAAATATCACACACCCTGATTCGACCATATCCGAAGAGCAGGTCACTGTTAATGGCCTGAACATGTCGGAACGGACGACCTCGAATCTAACCACAACAATGAGCTACGACGGGCTTGAACGGCTGATTGCAGTCACAGAACCGCGGATCGGAACGAGGACGATCTCCTATCATACACGTGGCTGGCTTTCTTCCGTAACGAATGCGGCCGGGAACGTGGTTGAATTCGGTTTCGACGAAACCTCCGGCCGACTGAACTGGATCAAAAATCCGCTCGGGAAATATACACGCTATGCCTACAACATGCGCAATCAGATCGTTCGCATCTGGGGCGAAGCCGAATATCCGCTTGAATTCACCTACAATCAATACGGAGAGCAGACCCGACTTCAGACCTATCGCTCCGGCGACTTCAGTGGAGCGGTTTGGCCGGAATTGAATGTTTCCGGTGACATGACAACCTGGGTTTACGATGCTGCTTCCGGCAACGTTACTGCGAAAATTGATGCCAAAGGCAAAGAAACGCAATATACTTATACAACAGATGGCAAGTTAGTTACCCGGAAATGGGCGCGTCTGATCAACCAGCAACCGCTGATCACAACCTACAGCTATGATGCAGCAACGGGTAACCTGACTAAAGTCGATTATTCCGACGACACACCGGACATCACTTATACCTATAATCGCCTCGGTAAATTGGCAACAGTTCAGGATGCGGCAGGGACCCGTGCTTTCGCCTACAACGCCGGCTTTGATCGGATTTCGGAGACGATCGACGGAATCTACAACAAAGTCTTGACCTACAATTACGCATCGGAAGGAGTAAAAGGCCGATATCTCGGATTCGCACTTGACAATCTCGCCAATTCCACCTATAGTTATGATAATTACGGAAGAATAAATCAAATCACCGGATTCGGCGGCACCTTCGATTACAGCCGCGTCCCCGGCAGCGAGTTGATTGAAAATCTGATCCGTCCGAACGGTGTGAATACTGCGTGGAGTTACGAGGCGAACCGTGATCTGGTCACGCAAGTGGCGAACGGCAGCGTC
>ERZ827150.3214-NODE-3214-length-16266-cov-6.082660_pt1 | contig 16266 bp, 9 predicted proteins | sample MGYA00519779_ERZ827150 | MGnify/ENA primary metagenome ERZ827150 (study PRJEB31778, sample SAMEA3449267) | human gut metagenome | biome: human gut; feature: human-associated habitat; material: faeces | place: United Kingdom | collected 2010/2012 ...
CAAAGCACTGACCGGTCTGGCGGATGTACTGGTCGCCCCAGTCGTGGCCGTAGGTATCGTTGATGTGCTTGAGGTTATCCAGATCCATCATCATCAGCGCCGCCACGCCCATGCGCTCCGGCGCGGCGAACAGCTCGGTGCACACCCGGTTGAAGGCCTGCCGATTGTACAGCCCGGTCAGGATATCGTGATCGCGCTCGTGCTCAATACGCTTCCGTTCCAGCACAGCGGCGGTCACGTCCTCGGCAAGGCCGATCTTGGCGTGCCCCTCGATGGTGCTGCGCAGCATGATGTACCGCACCCCGTCCGGCTGCTGAATGGTCAGCAGCTCATCGCCTTCGGCGGTGTGGTCACAGGGATTCTTTTCCCGGATGCCCTTGAGCACCTCCTCAAAGCGGCGCACGCTCAGCGGCTCGCCCTGCATCTCGGGCTTGCCCAGCAGGGAGAAGAAATTATCGGTCACGAACACGCTGCCGGTGTCGGTGCGCAGCTCGTAGCCGCCGATCTCCACACTGGCCATATCCATGATGCGCAAAAACTTGGTGGAGTTGGTCACCAGCTCCTTGTTCAGCTCGGTAATGGTCTCGGCAAAGCGGTCCACCTCCCGGATGGCGGTGCGGGACAGGCGGGGGAAGGTCTTTTTCTCCTGCGCGTCTATCACCTCGCGGTACAAATGGTTGATGGGGCTGGCCAGCCGTGCCGAGATCAGCAGGCTGCCCAAAACGCTCAGCACCAGCGTGAACAGTAAGGTAGCCAGCAGCACCTCGCGCACCCGGTCGGAAAAAGCCAGCAGCACCGACTGTTCCATGGTACCGGCCAGAAACCACTTTTCGGCGGCAAAGGGCGCGTTGCGGTTATACACCTGCAGCGGCTCCAGCACCATATAATAGCGCTTATCGTTCAGCTCCACCCAGTTGCCGCCGTTGCCGTTGCTGCGGCAGTTCAAAACGCCCAGCGGTGCATCTGCCGTTACCAGATCCTCGCCGGAGGTCACGGTCTTGCGCAGGGAGAGCACGCCATCCGTCAGCGCATCATCGGTAGTGGTCACGATAAAATAGGTGCCTGCCTTGTCCTCGTCCAGCTCGGTGAAGGGCAGCTTTGTTTGCAGATAGTCCGTGAGCAGTTCCACGCCCACCACGCCGTATACCGTGCCGTCCGGCAGGATCAGCGGCATGGAGTAGGCAATGGCGTGCCGGTCGTCCCCTGCCAGACAGTAGGAGTTGGTGGTCCAGCGGCCATAGCTTTCCGCCGAAAGGCTGGCACCGCTCTTATACGCGGTCTGAAACACCGTGCGCAGGATGCCGCCCTTGGTATCTCCCTGATAGGGGAAAGCGGGCTGCCAGCCCTTATCCGTGCCGATGGCCAGTTCTTTTACCACTGTGGCGCTGGCGCGTTCCAGCAAAAGGTCGCTGTTGCGCTCCGAAGGGCGGGCGTCCGGGTCCATATCCCGCAGGTAGATGCCGGGCATTTTTTTGCCCACCTCGCAGGTGTCCAGATCATGGGTGTTCAGCATGATAAAGATGCCGGTCACCTGCTTTGTGCGCAGGGTGTCCAGAAACTGCGGGGCAAGCGCTACCAGCAAAGCATCGCTCTGCTCGCTGCTGTTATCCAGCGTATCCAGCGAGATATCGCCGCTTTTCAGCAGCTGCTGGGTGGTGGCGGTGATCTGCTCGCTCAGCTGATCCAGATCCTCCGCGTTCCGCAGGATCTCCTGCACATAGCTGGCGCGGTTGCGCACCCGCATGGTAAGCAGATCCTTGGCGTTTTCGTCCAGCTGCCCGGTCACGTTGACGGCAAGGATGCTGGCGACCGCCATCAGCAGCTCCACCACCAGCACCAGCATCATGGTGGCAAAAATATTGTAGAACACGGTTCTTTCCGGTCTGTTTTTCAAGCGCTGCCGCTGGCGCTCTTTCCATGCGTCAAACATCGCCCTGCCCCCTTTCCGTCTTTTTTGCGGGCGGTCAGCCCTCGTACTGCTGTAACTGTGCAAGGGTGGCCTGATACCACGCCTCAAAATAGTCGTCGGTCAAAAACTCTGCCATGGCTGCTTCCGCGCTCTGGCCTGCGGCGATGCGTTCCAGCACCGTGTCCCGGTCGGCACTGGCCTGATCGCCGATGCTGTATTCCAGTATCTTGCGGACTGCATTGCCGCCTGCAAAGGCCGTAGGGGTGTACAGCTCGTTTTCGCGCACCGTTTTCACCGCGCCGGAAAGGGTCTGCTCCATATTGTCGGTCAGTTCCAGCCCGCTTGCGCGGATGGCGTCCATGTCGTTGGCGGCGGTGGTCACCGGCAGATAGCCCGACTCCACCGCGAAAGCGATGTTATTCTGCGGCTCGGTGAACCACTTTAAAAAGGTGACTGCGCCGTTGATCTCGGCCTCGGTGCCGGTGGTGACCACCATGCCGGCTCCCTGCTGCACCACCACCTTTTCACTCCCGGCAAACCGGGGCGCAGGCAGCACCTTCATCTCGATATCGTGGACTTGGTTATCCCCGGGCATCACCTGCTTCGGGAAGAAGGTGGCGCTGGCACAGGAGCCTACACAGCCCAGCAGTGCACCGGTTTTCACGTCATCGCTGCGGAAGCGGCCATTCGCAGCAAAATACCCCTTGACCAAGGGCACATAGTAGTTATCCCACAGTTTGCGCACCACATCATGGTCAAAGTGCAGGGTCATTTTGCCGTTGTGCACTTCAAAAATTTCGCAGCCCAGCTGCTTTGCGCCCACAATCATATAGTTTGCCATCGCGTCCCGACCAAACAGCGCCTTGCCGCCGGACCAGTTATAGTACTGCTCGGCCACCGCCGTCACGCCCTCCATGGTGGAAAGGGCACCGTAACGCACAAAGGTCTCCTTTGAGAACCGCTGCCAGTCGGTATCGTTAAAGAACATCAGTTCGGTGGATTTTGCCACCGGAAAAATTTTTATGCTGCCGCTGCCGTCAAAATCGCCCTCGGTGATATAGCCGGGCACAAAGGCGGCCTTTTCATCCTCGGTCAGGTAGTCCTTCAGGTCTACCACCATGCCCATCTGGTCCAGCTTATAAGCGGTATCCGCGTAGGCGGCAAAAATGGTGGGCATCTCCGCAGAGCCCACCTTGCCTTCGGCAGCGTCCATCACGTTGGCTTCCAGGTCGTTCACCGTGCCCTGACTGGAGCTGGACACCCGGATGCCCTTTGCCTTGCCGATGGTCTCGTTGAAGGTGCTCACAAGGCGGTTGAAGCTTTCCAGCTGGTCGCCGTTGTAGTAGTTCCACACCGTGATGTCGGTCACTTCTTTTTTGCTCATTTTTGCATCACAGCCGGACACGGCCAGTGCTGCTGCCGAGACCGCAGCCGCCGCCAGAAAGCTGCGGCGCGAGATCTTGTTCTTCATCTTGCCAATACCCTCCCGGCGTACGCAGGCGCATTTTACGCCATGATATACTATTTTATATAATACCACTGTTTCCGGCATAGTGTAAACTCTTTCTTAAAAATTCTGGTAAAAAAGTGCAGATGACGAATTTTCGTCTTATTTTTTGGTGGTTTTGTCAAGGTGTGTCCCCCGTGAAAACAAAAAATCGGACAGCCCGCAGACTGCCCGACTTTGTATTTTTATGGGAGTGGCGCAACTGCCGTTTTCGGTCACGACCCCACCCGTGAAAAAAGGATTCAGAAAAGCCCGCAGGCTTTTCTGAATCCCAAATAAAAAAACAATTCCTCTGAAGATGCGCAGAGCACAGCGGCGCGCATTCAAAACCAGCCCCGTTACATCCGTATCCGCTGCGCGGCGCGGGCGATGGAGGCAAGCAGCGTCACAAGGCGTTTTTCGTCCATCTGACCGCAGTAGCTGGTAAAGGTGTAGTAGCACCCCTGCACGCAGAAGGACAACACCACCTTGCGCACTACGTCGTTTTCAAAGGCGGGGTCGCTCTCGGCAATGCACTTGCGCAGTGCCGCCTCCACCCGGTTGATGAACAGCCCCTGCCGGGAATCCGCAAACAGAGTGTTAATCTCGTTCTGGTGCCGGACAAAGGCCCGGAACATCTCGCGGGCCAGCCACTCGGTACGCTCGCTCACATCCCGGGCGGTCAGGTTGGGCAGGCTTGCGACCACAGCCTCCACCATCTCGTCCTCCATGGCGTTGGCCAGGGCGTAGATGTCCTGATAGTGAGCATAAAAAGTGGATTTGTTGATGCAGGCCCGGTCGCACAGCTCCTTGACCCGGATTTTTTCCAACGGTTTTTCGGCCCGCAGCTCCATAAAGGCCTGCTTGATGGCGCGTTCCGTTTTTTCAATGCGAATGTCCAGAAAATCCACCTCTTTTACATTTGGGTTGGCTATCCAACGTTTTTCCACTTTTGCGGATAGACAAGCCCCACAGCGTTTTTTATACTGATTTTATCCGGAGCTGTCTGCCCCGCACGGTCATTCCCGGCGGTACAGCAGGCCCTGCCGGTCCAGTTCTGCGCGGATGCGCTCAAAGCTGGCCCGGTCCGGGCAGCGCAAAGTGTGCAGATGCACGCCGCCGGTCATCCGGCTCAGCAGGCTTTCCGGCGCACTGCGCGCCTGCATCAGAAAGGTGTCCACATCGTAGCGGCTGGCCAGATTCAGGTTCGCACGGATCTCGCCGTACAGGCTGTTTTCCACGGCCACATCCACGGCCACACCGCCCTGGTCCACAATGGTGTACAGCTCCCGGCGCATTTCGTCCTCGGTGCGGTGCACGCAGGCCAGGATGCCAGTATAACCTTTCTCTGCCGGGTGCAGCTGGTAGCCCCGCGGCGTCGCGTCGATCTGCGCCCCGCCTGCACGCAGCAGTGCCACGTCCCCCACCACGATCTGCCGTGAGACCCCCAGCTCAGCGGCCAGTGCACTGGCACTTACCGGGTTCTGGGCACCGCTCAACCGGGTCAGGATGCATTCTCTGCGCTGTGCTGCGTTCATCTTTTGTCAGGCTCCCCTTCCGTTTTCCGACGTTGTTGCCCCTATTGTAGCAAAACCGGCCGCAATGTGCAAGCCGCTTACTTTTTCAACCGCAGGATGGTGGCATAGTTGGAAGGCAGCTGCACCTTCATGCGGCCCCAGTCGAAGCTTGTCATCACCGGCTGCGCGCCCACCGTATCGGCCAGCAGATCCTCGGCCGCATTGGCCTCCACCGGCAGCTGGAATTCCAGCTGCGCCGGGCTGTCGCCGTTGTTCAGCACCGCCACAAGGGCTTCGCCGTCCAGCACACGGGCGTAGGCGTAACACTGGGTGGTGAGGTGCAGTTCCTTGAACTCGCCCCAGGTCAGGGCCGGTTCCTCAGCCTTCAATTTGCCCAGTGCCGCATATACGCTGGTGACCGGGTTGGTGGTCAGGGCATCCTTGTAGTCCTCCAATTCCAGGCAGGGGCGCAGGGGCCAGTCGCTGCCCCACTCTTTTTTGCCCTCGATGCCAAACTCCGAACCATAATAGATGGACGGAATGCCCCAAAGGGTATATACTAGAATCGCAATGTGACGGATGTGTTCCCGGTTGCGCAGCTTGTTGGGCAGGCGCTCCACATCGTGGTTGTCCGAGAAAAGATACAGCCGGGTGTCGTGGCACAGCCCCTGCAGACGGCGCATGGTGTGGGCGATCTCGAAATAGTTGTGGTCGTTGTGGCCGCTCCACAGGCCCTTGTGCAGCTCGTAGTTGGTCACAGAGTGCAGCATTTCGGGGTTTGCCCAGCGGCTGTAGTCCCCGTGGATCACCTCACCCATGAGCCAGAACTCCGGTTTGATCTCGTTGGCCAGACGGCGCAGCCCGCGCATGAAGTCAAAGTCCAGCACGTCGGCTGCATCCAGCCGGATGCCGTCGATGTCAAACTGGTCTACCCAAAAACGGATGGTGTCGAAGTGATAGTTCTGCACCTCCGGGTTGCGCTGGTTCAGCTTGACCAGCAGGTTGAATCCGCCCCAGTTGCCGTAGCTGAAACCGTCGTTGTACTCGTTGTTGCCCCAGAAGTTCACATCGCAGAACCAGTCCTTATAGCGGGCGTTCTCGCGGTTGGCCTTCAGGTCCTGGAAGGCGAAGAAGTCGCGGCCCACATGGTTGAACACACCATCCACGATGACATGCTGGCCGCGGGCGTGGCAGTTGGCCACGAACTCCTTGAACTCTTCGTTGGTGCCCAGACGGCGGTCCACCCGGCGGTAGTCGATGGTATCGTAGCCGTGGGAGCCGCTCTCAAACAGCGGGCCGATATAGATGGCGGTGCAGCCGATGTCTGCTGCATGGGCCGCCCAGTCGTTCAGTTTTTGGAATGCACCCGGGGTTGGCTGGCCGTCATTTTCGTGCGCGCAGCCGCACAGCCCCAGAGGATAGATGTGATAGAATACCGCATTGTCATACCAAGCCATTGTTGAATACCGCTCCCTCTTTGCAAATAATCTCCTGCCGCCGTTCGGTCAGCGGCAGGATTAGTATAACACAAAATCTAACAAATATGTGAATTTTCGCCTATTTTTGTCAAGATTTGCCAAGAATACCGGCTACAGTGCCGGTTATAAACCATTTTCCTTGGATAAATTGCCCAATTGCAGCACCGCAGCTGCCGGTGCTGCCCATCATACACAGGAGGAGATCTTTGCATGAATTACCCTGCCATTCCCCGTGAATTTTTCAATGGAGACTGCTTCGACGCCTACCGCATTCTGGGCGCACATCCCTGCACGGCCCCGGACGGTGCCGAGGGCTGGCGGTTTGCGGTCTGGGCCCCCGGTGCCACCGCCGTGGAGGTGTGCGGCGGCTTTGACGGCTGGGAAGCCGGTGTGCCCATGGAGCGCGCCGAGACCGGCGTGTGGAGCGCCTTTATCCCGGGCCTGGCCGAGGGTGATCTTTATAAGTACCGCGTCCACGGAGCCGACGGCAGCGTGGTGATGCGCAGCGACCCCTATGCCTTTTCCACCGAGCTGCGCCCCGGCACGGCCAGCCGTCTGGCAAAGCTGGATTTTGCCTTTGACGATCATGCCTGGATGGAGCGGCGCGACAAGTGCCGCAACCGCCCGCTGAACATCTACGAGCTGCACGCCGGGAGCTGGAAGCACAAACCCGGCAGCACCCAGCCCGACGGCTCGGACGGCTGGTACAACTACGAGGAGCTGGCCAAGGAGCTGATTCCCTGGCTGCTGGACCATCACTTTACCCATGTGGAGCTGCTGCCGCTGGCCGAGCATCCCTTTGACGGCAGCTGGGGCTACCAGACCACCGGGTATTTCTCGGTGACCAGCCGCTACGGCACCCCGGCCCAGTTCGCTGCCTTCGTCAACGCCTGCCACCGCATGGGCATCGGCGTCATCATGGACTTTGTTCCGGTGCACTTTGCCGCCAACGCCGACGCACTGGCCAAGTTCGACGGCACCCACCTGTACGAGTACGACAGCGACGTGGGACAGAGCGAGTGGGGCACCTGCAACTTCAACTACTACCGCCGGGAGGTATGCAGCTTCCTGAGCAGTGCCGCCGGCCTGTGGATGGACGTGTACCACTGCGACGGCATCCGCATGGACGCCATCTCCCGGGCACTGTACTGGCAGGGTGACCCCAACCGCGGCGTGAACCAGGGTGCCGTGAACTTCCTGCGCAGCCTGAACCACGGGCTGAACAAGCGCTGGCCCACCGGCATCTACATGGCCGAGGACTCCACCAACTTCCTCAAGGTCACCGCCCCCACCCGCTACGACGGTGTGGGCTTCGACTACAAGTGGGATATGGGCTGGATGCACGACACGCTGGACTATTTCGCTACCCCCTTCGGGGAGCGACCGAACGCCTACGGTAAGCTGCTGTTCAGCATGCATTACTTCTACAACGAACTGTATCTGCTGGCCCTGAGCCACGACGAGGTGGTGCACGGCAAAAAGACCATCATCGACAAGCTGTGGGGCACCTACGCCGAAAAGTGCGCCCAGCTGCGCACCCTCTATTTCTATATGTACATGCATCCGGGCAAAAAGCTCAACTTCATGGGCAACGAGCTGGGGCACTTCCGCGAGTGGGACGAAAAACGGGAGCTGGACTGGGACCTGCTCAAGTATCCCTTCCATGACGCTTTCCAGAAGTATTTCGCCCGCCTGAGCCTGGTATACGCCACCGAGCCCGCCCTGTTTGACGGCGAATACAACCCCGACTGCTTTGAGTGGGTGGCCAGCGAGAGCTGCACCGAGGGCGTCTACGCCTGGCTGCGCAAGGGCCGGAGCCAGAACCTGCTGTGCATCATGAACACCCAGGACCACGCCCACAAAAAGTTCCCGCTGTACCTCAAGTTCCCCTGCTCTGCGGAGCTGGTGCTGGACACCGAGGCTGCCGAGTGGGGCGGTGCCCACAAGGGCCGCCGCAAGCTGCACTTCCACACCACCGACGGCGGCGTGTACGGCCGGGATTATACCCTCACCGTGGACCTGCCCGCTATGGGCAGCTTCCTGCTGCGCCTGACCCCGGAGGCCCCCAACCCGGACGCCGCCCGCATCAGCGCCAACAAGGCCATGGCCCAGAAGCGTCGTACCGCCCGCGCCAAGAATTCCAGCAAGTAATATTTGTGTCAAAATGTCCCGTGTGCTTTGAAAGCAGCGGGGCATTTTTGGTTTTGCCTCCGCTATGGCTGGACAGTGCCCCCTGTGGTTTGCTATACTGTAAGCTGTGAATTTATGCTGTGTGCATCGCGCATTTTTATAAGGAGGATTTTTTCTCATGTCAGCAACTCTTTCCAAGCTGCGCACCTCGTGGGTAGGCAGGGCCCTGCTGGCCTATGCCGTGTCCGCACTGGCGCTGGTGGTGCTGGGCCTTGCCGCCCCCGGCAGTGCCGTATTTTTCCCGCTGGTGAGCCTGTGGTGCAACCTGGCCCTGTTCGGGCTGGTGCTGGTGGTGCTGCGGCTGGCGGACGTGAAGTTCGACCTGTTCCACTGGGCCGTGATCATCGGTTTCTGGGCGGCAGCGCTGCTCTACTTCTACTGGGCCGAGACCCGCCGCAGCTTCATATACATCTGGGATTACGTCAACTACATCAGCAAACAGTATGGTGCCGAAGCTGCCTTTGCCCAGACCCCCATGACCGGCTTCCACTATATCTTCGACTCCCTGGCCGAGGACTACACCAACTTCATCACCCTGTTCATCGAGTTCCCGTTCTGCCTGACCGACCGCACCGGCGACAGCTTTGCGATCTGTCAGGTGTTCAGCATCGTGCCCATGCTGCTGCTTTTGCTGGCCGGTCTGGTGGTCAAAGTGGGCCAGATGCTGCAGGTGAAAAACCGCTTCTGGTTTTTCCTCATTGGCCTGTCCTGGACCTTTACCTACCCGTGGCTGCGCATGAGCGCCGTGCTGAGCCAGCCGGACTGGTTCGGCCTGATCTTTGCCTTCAGCATCCTGCTGCTGACGTTGGATTTCCGCTTTGAAAAGCTGGACTTCCCTCGGTTCGGGCTGCTGTTCCTGTCCACGGCAGCCATCATCCTGTCCCGCCGGTGGTATCTGTACTTCGTGGTGGGCTACTACTTTGCCTACGCCGTGCTGGTGCTGGTGAGCAGCGCCCGCATCGCCAAAGTGGGCCGGAAGCAGGAGGCTCTGCTGCAGGTGCGCAACCTCATCCTGTTCGGCCTGATGTCTATGGTGGCCATGGTCATCCTGCTGTGGCCGCTGGTGAGCCACATTCTGGGTTACAACTACTCCGACCGCTATTCCTACTACAACGGCGGCGGCTTTGCTGCCGAGATCAGCCTGCAGTTCTGGCGCATGGGCCTGCTGAACCTCGTGCTCATCGGGCTGGGCCTTTGGTTCTGCTTCAAGCGCAGAAAGATGCCCGCCCTGCCCTGCCTTGCCGGGCTTGAGATCCTTCTGGGCATGCTGCTGTTCACCCGCATCCAGAACACCGGCTCCCACCAGATGCTGCTGTTCCTGCCGGGGTGGTTTCTGCTGTTCATGCTGGGCGCTGCCGCGCTGGCCGAGGGTATCACCCGCCGCCGGAACCTCAAGATCGCCTACTGGGTGTTCACCCTCATGTTCGCCACCTCGGTGCGCTGCTCCCCGCTGACCACCATCGCCCTGCCGGATATCGTGATCGACAACTTCCCGCTGGCCTCCACCAAAGAATTCGTCCGGCTGGACGGCCTGATCTACGACCGCAAGGATCTGCCCCAGATCCAGGCCATCGCCAAGTGGATCGACAGCCACTGCGCCGATGGCGAGGTGACCTACATGATCCCCCACGATATGCTCTACTGCTCGGATCACTTCAAGAACTGCTTTTTGCCGGAAACACCCATCAACAGCAAGCTGTCCTTCGGCTTCTCGGTGCCGGGCACCCACGATTTCCCCATGCAGTTCTTTGAGGCCAAGTATGTCATCACTGCCGACCCCTTCCCCCAGACCTACGTCGGCAACGGCGAGATGTCTCACAAGCTGAACGAGCAGTTCCTCGCCGTGCGCGACGAATACTTCGCACTGGAAGAGACCTTTGACATGGGCAACGGCACCACCTTTACCATCTGGCGGCGCACTGTAGCCCCCAGCCGTGCCGAGGTGGAGTATTACCTCAGTGCCTTTACCGAAGAAGATGCCAAATACCCTGAGATGTTCTCTCAGGTCGCCGAAAACTGGCTTGCTGCCCGCGGGCTGTAAGCGCTTACTGGAATGGAGGTTTCCTGCCATGGAACAAACCGCAAATGCTCTGCCGCCGGTCACGCTGGGGCAGTACAAAGGCCTGCCGGTCACCCGCCGGGTGCGCCCGGTGACCGAAGCCGCCGTTGCTTCTGAACTGAAAAGCCTTGCCCGCCGTCATGCGCCTTTCTGCGCCACCAGCGCCCCCGCTGCCCGGGGGATGCGGGTCACGCTGGATTTTGAGGGCTTTCTGGACGGCGCGCCCATCCCGGACAGCCGCATGGAACAGGTGACCGTGACACTGGGCACCGCCCAGCTCATGCCTGCCGCCGAGCAGGCCGTGTACGGCCACTGCGCCGGAGAGACCTTCCGCTTTGATTTCACCTACCCGGACGAGTTCCGCGTGCCGGAGCTCTCCGGCAAAACGGCGCAGTTCGAGATCTGCCTGCACACGGTGGAGCAGAAGCAGGAACCCACCGTGGACGATGCCCTGGCCCAGCGGCTGGGCTTTGCCACGCTGGACGCCCTGCGGGAGAGCATCCGTGCCAAGAAAGCGGCTTCTCACGAGGCCAACGCTGACCGTCTGGCTGAGGCTGCCCTGCTGGACCTGGCCGGGGCCAACCTGACCGTGGAGCTGCCTGCTGCCGTGCTGGACCAGAACGCCGACCACGCGCTGCAGCAGCTGAAGGATAAGCTTTCCCGGAGCCGCTTCTCGCTGGAGCTGTACTGCCAGGCCAACAACACCACGCCGGAACAGCTGCGGGCCGGCTATCGCCAGGACGCCGCACGCCGCATGCGCGCGATGCTGGCCGTGCCGGCCATTGCACAGGCCGAGAACATCACTGTGAGCAATGAGGAAGTGGACGCCGAATACGCCCGCCTGGCCCGGCTGCACGGCAACCCGGAGGAGGAGATCCGCCGGGTTCTGGCCCGTGATGCTGTGGCCGCCGCCCTTACCAACCAGAAGGTCCAGCGCTTTCTGCTGGACCATGCAGCTGTCACGTCGATCGTAGAAAAGGAGTGATCGTATGGGCTTTTTTACAAGAGCTGCGATGGATGCGCTGATGAAGACCACCCATCCGGAGATCAACCGCCGCCAGTGCTGGAACCTGCACCCGCACCGCAAATCCTGCACGGCCTGCAAGGATATCTGCCCCTACGGCGATCAGATCTTTACCCGTCCCAACCTCGTCAAGGACTGGGACCCCTGCACCGACTGCGGTCTGTGCGTCTCCGTATGCCGCAGCCGCTGCATCTCCCCCTCGCCGGAGCAGGTGGAGCGCGACACCTCTGCCGCCGACACCGACAACGATACCATCTGGATCGGCTGTGAGAAGTCGGCCCGCAAAAACTCCATGGTGCGCGCCTGCATCGCGTCCCTTTCCTGGGAGGCGCTGGCCTATCTGGCCCTGAACAAAAAGATCGTGCTGGACCTGACCCCCTGCGGCGAGTGCGAGAACGACACCTGCGCCGACCAGCTGCGGGCCGAGCTGACCCGCCTGGTGGAGTTCTTCGGGGAAACGATGTTCGAGGCCCGCTTCACGCTGGCCTATGAGCCGGACGAAGCCCCCTACCACGTCAAGGAGCTCACCCGCCGCGAGATGTTCGAGCAGGTGGGCCACGGCTCTAAGAGCGGCACCAAACAGCTGCTGCGCATGCTGCCCGGCCTGCGCGCCGACGAGGACGGCGGTGCAGACTTCCGCCTGCTGCTGCACCAGCGCACCAGGCAGCTCAAGGCCGCCATGCCGGACAATCCCCTGCACTACGGCTGCTATCTGCCCAGCTTCACCGACAAGTGCTTTGCCTGCGGCAAGTGCGAAAAAGCCTGCCGTGCAGGTGCCCTGAAGCAGGAGGACCTGCCGGATGGCCAGACCCGCATGGTGGTCACCCCGTGGAAGTGCAGTGAGTGCGGCGTGTGCGTGGCGGCCTGCTCCAACAAGGGGCTGGACGGCATGAAGCTACGCCAGCTCACCACCCTTGGCCCGGTGAGCCTGCACAAGTGCACCAAGACCCTGTGCAAGAACTGCGGCAAGCCCATTGCTCCGGACAGCGCCGAGGGCCTGTGCTCGGTGTGCCGCATCAAGGAGCGCACCAAACAGCGGCAGGAAGAAGCCCGTGCCCGCGCACAGAAGCTCAAGGAAGAGCGGGAAGCCAAAAAGGCCGCAGAGGAAGCCGCCAAGGCCGCAGAGGAAGCCGCCAAGGCGGCAGAGCAGGCAGCTGCCCCGGCTGCAGAACCTGCCGTGGAGGCCGCTGCTCCCGCCGCACCGCAGTCCGTGGCTGCCATGCTCACCGATGAGGCTGCCGCTGCTGCCGGTGCAGAAACTGCCGCCGCTGTGCCCAAAACCGATTGACGCCGCACGGATTCAATGTTATACTTGCGTTGGTTACCCGTTGGTAGCTGTACGCTGTTACAAAGAGGTAACGGATGGATTCCGTTGCCTCTTTTTTCGGTTTGTGCCTGCGGGGCAATTTCATCCGATCCAGACCCGAATCTGAAAGAAAGAGGGATTTTTTATGCGTCATACCATTACCCGCCGCCAGTTCCTGAAAGCCGGCGGCGCCGCTGTTGTTTCCACAGCGGCAGCCGGCCTGCTGAGCAGCTGCGGCGGCTCGTCCGCTTCCGGCAGCTCCACCGGCGGCTCCGGCAGCAGCACCTACACCCTGCTGTACTCCCGTCAGCCCGCCACCCTGAACTATCTGATCTGCTCCGCAGACCCGGACCTGTACCACGGCACCCAGTGCGTGGACACGCTGGTGGAGTACGACAACCGCGGCAAGATCCGCGAGGGTCTGGCCACCACCTGGGAGTGGGATGCGGATACCCTGACCTGGACCTTCCACCTGCGGGACGAGAACTGGGTGGACTGCAACGGTGAGGTGCTGGGCCCGGTCACCGCACAGGACTTCGTGGATGCGCTGCAGTATGTGCTCACCCCGGCCTATGCATCCTCCACGGCCAGCCTGGTCACCCCCTATGTGGCCGGTGCCGAGGATTACTACAACTATCTGTTCTACAAAGCCAGCGCCGAGAACGGCACCGTGGCCGAGGACGGCACCACCTACACGCTGGAAGCCGACGGCTCGGTGACCGCCGCAGCCGCCGATGGCACCACCACGAGCTATGCTCCCGTGGATTTTGATACCGTGGGCGTCAAGGCCGTGGACGAGCACACCCTGACCTATACGCTGTGCTTCGACTTTCCCGGTTTTGTCAGCCTGCTGAGCTACGCTCCCTACGAGCCGGCCTACGGCCCCCTGCTGGAAGAGCTGGGCGACCAGTTCTGCACCAGCGCCGAGACCGCCTGCAGCTGCGGCGCGTTCTATCTGGCGGAGTATGTGCCGCTGGAAAGCTGGGTGATGAAGAAAAACCCCGAAAACTACGACAAGGACAACGTCTACATCGACACCATCCGCTACATCTACAACCAGGAAGAGCTCATCAGCGGCCCGGAAATGGTCCGGCGCGGCGAGATCGACCAGGCCACCATCAGCTCCGACATCCTCGACAGCTGGCTGTCCGACGACACCACCAAGGATATGGTGTCCATGGAGCGCCCGGAGACCGGCAAGAGCTACTTCTACATCTTCAACTTCCTGCCCTACGCCCACGAGTTCTCCAACTGGAACGTCACCGGCGTGGACGCCCAGTATGAGCCGGACAACTGGGCCAAGGCGGTCAACAGCACCAACTTCCGCAAAGCCTTCCTGTACGCCATCAACCCGTCGGTCACGCTGGCCGTCACTGCCCCGGAAGGCTACGACAACTACAAGCTGCACACCATCACCCCGCCGTCCTTCTGCGCCAACAGCCAGGGCGTGGACTACACCGAATGCGGCGATCTGGCCAACCTGTCCGACTTCTTTGACGAGGCAAAGGCCAAGGAATACCGCGACGCCGCTGTGGAAGAGCTGACTGCCGCCGGAGCCACCTTCCCCATCAAGGTGCAGTACCCCTACAACCCCGCCGTGGTGGACTGGGACAAACAGTGTCAGGTGTTCAAGCAGCAGGTGGAGGGCGTTCTGAACGACGGCTTCGACTTTATCAACATCATCATCACCCAGGGCCCCTCCGACAACTTCCTAAACGCCGTGCGCCGTGTGGGTGCCTATGAGCTCATGTCCTACTACTGGGGTGCCGACTACTCCGACCCCGAGACCGAGGTGTACCCCTTCTATCAGGAAGCCGGCGACCGCGGCACCTGCTATGCGTTCCTGCGCACCGGCGTGGAGGACGGCATCATCACCGGTGAGACGGCCGAGTACGTCATGACCTACATGGACATGGTGGAAAAGGCCAAGGCCATCACCGAGGATCTGGATGCCCGGTACGAAGCCTTTGCCAATGCCGAGGCCTATCTGATCCAGAATGCCCTGGTGGTGCCGCTGGGCCTGCCCGTGCCGCCATACATTGCCACCCGCCTGAACCTGTGGGAGGGTCAGTACGCCCCCACCGGCCTTTCGTCCAACCGCCTGAAGGGCGTGCACATCCTGGACCACTACGTCTCCATGGACGAGTACGACCAGAACCGGGACGCCCGGTAAATCATTCTGAATATCCTCCGCTTCGCTCTGGATATTTTCAGCGGAAATATGTTTTTCTTTGCAACTCGGAAAAATCTGCGGATTTTTCCGAGTTGCTTTTTCACGGGAAGGGAACTCCCTCAGTCTGCTTCGCAGCCGTGACTGAGGGAGTTCCCACCGCCTTTTCAACAGCTTTTGCTCAAAAAATCTTCAAATCACTTTTCAAACTTAAGAAATTGCGGTATTCTATTCTTATCTGTATTTCAAAAGAAAAAGAGAGGTGCACACTATGGTGCAATATCTCGCAAAGCGCATTGGGCGTTCTCTGCTGACGCTGTTCATCATTGTAACGCTGGTGTTCTGCCTGCTGCGGCTCATGCCGGTGGAAGGCTATTTTGCAAACTACGAAAAAATGACCGCGGCCCAGATCCAGGCGGGTCTGCAGTCCATGGGCCTGCTGGACCCGCTGCCGGTGCAGATCGGCCGCTTCTGGAAAGACGCCCTGCACGGTGACCTGGGCGTGAGCCACATCTACAAGGTCAACGTGCCGGTGACCGAGATCCTGGCCCAAAAGTTGCCCATCTCCATCCAGATGGGCGTGCTGGCTATGCTGCTGAGCCTTGTGCTGGGCATCCCGCTGGGGCTTGTCATGGGCCGGTGCAAGAACCGCTGGCCCGACAAACTGGGCACAGCCCTCATCGTGCTCATCCAGGCCGTGCCGGCTGCCGTGTACTTTTTGTACATCCAGATGTACGGCACCTCCGTTCTGGGGGTGGGCCTGCTGTTCGACGCCTCCAACTGGCGCTACTGGGTGCTGCCGGTGTGCAGCATGAGCCTGGCAAACCTGGCCTTCTACGCCATGTGGCTGCGCCGCTATATGGTGGACGAGAGCAACAAGGACTACGTCAAGCTGGCCCGTGCCAAGGGTGTGAGCGAAAGCAATATCGCGCTGCATCATGTGTTCCGCAACGCCATGGTGCCGCTGGTGCAGTACATTCCCTCGGCGTTCCTCAACACGGTGGTGGGCTCCATTTACATTGAGAGCCTGTACAGCATCCCCGGTATGGGCGGACTGCTGGTGACCTGCGTGCAGCGCCACGACAACACCATGGTGCAGGGCATCGTGCTGCTGTACGCCTGCGTGG
>ERZ827150.3219-NODE-3219-length-16231-cov-3.709384_pt1 | contig 16231 bp, 11 predicted proteins | sample MGYA00519779_ERZ827150 | MGnify/ENA primary metagenome ERZ827150 (study PRJEB31778, sample SAMEA3449267) | human gut metagenome | biome: human gut; feature: human-associated habitat; material: faeces | place: United Kingdom | collected 2010/2012 ...
TGCCCCATCATATCCGCCAAGTAATCCAGACAGGTAATATCCGCCTCCGGCATCGTCCGGTAGAGCGGCATGGTCAGAATGCCAGTTCCCACCGGCACCTCCAGTAGCCTGCCGGAGAAATGCTCTGGAATGCCGGACAGCGCCTTTTCCAGATAGGCGTTGTTTTCCGCCTTGTTCATATCCCACACCAAGCGGCACACCGCTTTCCCGCTCAAGGTGGAACAGGTAATCATACCGTCATAAAAGTTGTTGCCGCCTGTCAACCGATAGGCGCTGCGGATAGTTGCCTTCCGTTCCATTTTCATTCCCTCGTGTTCAAAAATTTCTCCGGCTGAATCCTCACCAACTCCGCATAGGTCAGCGGAAAAGAGGCCTTTAGTACAGCACTTTTTCGCACTGTCCAGCCGTTCTGTTGCAGGAAGCTCAGGTATTCCTCACTCGTCCACTTGCTGTGGAGCGGAAAGCCTGCCAGTTTCATGAAAAAGGCTTTGACCTTGCCGGAACATGAATTTCCCGCATGGGTAAAGGTGGGGGCGATGAGCACGCCATCCCCTTTCAGCACCCGATGGATCTCAGTAAGGGCTTTCTCCGGCTGCGGCACGATGTGCAGGGCGTTGGATACGATCACCACATCAAATGAATTGCCTTCGTAGGACAGAGAAAACATATCTTGCACGGAAAAGTGCAGCTTCGCAGAACGATTATTCCGCTTGGCCTCGGCGATCATCTCTGCGGAGGCATCCGTTGCCTCGATGTGTACCGTTGCGTTTACAATGTGCTTGGCGATCAGCCCCGTTCCGGTAGCCAGTTCCAGCACCGTTTTGTCTTTCACGACCGGACGGATCAGCTCATACATTTTTTCGTATGCTTCTTTGTCTTTTCGCATAAAGCGGTCATACAGACCTGCATTTCTGTCCCAGAAATTCTTGCGTTCTCGCATTACTTTCTTTCCTCTTGTGGTTAGATTTATCTAACCAATGCACGCGCATCATTAAGTTAGTCTTAGCTAACTTCTACGTTTTGGAAAAGCCGCATTTCTGCGGTCTTTGTTTTCTTGGTCACATTATACCGTGCTTGCTTCTTTTTTGCAATGGTATAGTGTTCTATTTTGTAATTTTTAAACGCAGAACACACGATCCAACTGTTTGCGGATGCCCTCAAGCTGCTCCCGCTCGGCTACAAGCTCCTGCGCCAAGGTGTAGATGACTTCCGGATGCTGAATCACCTGATCCAAAATGGAATCGCTCATATACACACCATGCGTAGGGATTCACATATCCCAACGCTTTTGCCACATCGCTTGCACAGAAGAAGGCCTTGCCCGCCTCCTACAACACGCGGATCGAACCAAACTCCTGGTTCTCGAACACCTCCATCATCTGCCAAAACCGAACAGTCTAGACAGAATTTTGGGCATAGAAAAAGCCCAGAAAATGGCGTATTTCCGGGCTTTTTTAGCATTTTTAAGCTGTAGATTATCGCTTGCTGAACTTCAATGGTCTGGTGCTGACTCTGCCAAACATCCGGTGATTTCTTCGCTTTCCACCTGATTTTTGGCTTAATACTGCGGTTTTTCTACACATCAGATTCTAATTTTCATTCTCGTGCATGACGCACGAAAAACAGGTTTTGCTCCTTATGTGTGCCTTGTGTATCGCTGCCCAGGGCAACGCAGGACAACAGTAAGGAAAGAAACTTGGTTGCTGTTCTTCGAGTCACCTCAATTTTTGAAACAAGCGAATCACATAAATTAGCCGGATAGTTTATATACTATTCGGCTGATTTTTATTAGGCACCTAAATATCTAATTTGTTCTATCCATTCCCGAAAATGAGGACATTCGGCAAGAATTTTATCTATTCCCATATCCTTAGAAATTAAAGTTCCATTTTTTATTTTCGCATAATGGGGAATTAATTTTTCCAAGCGCTTAGAAGGTGCCGTTTCAGGCGAGTTGTTTATGTGTTCAGGGGTGAGATAACTTTCTCGAATCTCTCGTATTTTGTTGACCACATCGGCTTCTGCAATAAGTTCAAAAGATTCTGGATTAGAAAAAAGAATGCCCTCAAATTCATGTAACATAAAGTGAAACATACAATTTGCTTGACCAATATCTCTATTGACTGCTGCTTCTATTTTACCTATACGCTCATAGATATCTGAATCATGTAAACCTATTTCTGGAGTGTTTTCAGGCATAGCATAATAATCAAACATAGTAGTAACGTACTCATTTGGGTGACTTTTACATAGCATAGTCAACTCTCGTTTGATTTTATTGTAATCACTTACGCCGCCTTTATATTTCTTGGATGCCGTACGTTTTGTTGTGCACACAATAGGATATACTGCGATACCGATATTAAAAAAATAGGGATAGAGAATCTCGTTAATAAAAGACTCTTCAGTTGGGCCTTCACAATAGATATATACATTTTTCATTTTGAGAGTCTCCCTCCCAAAATATTCTTTTTCCAGAGATCGCCCAAGGCGTAGTCCTCTTCCAACCAGGCCTCCAGTTCGTCTTCGTTCAATCGCTTAAACTCCGAACCATCTTCACCTCGATCAACAACAATAACATCTTCAACATCAAATTCATTGAGCATCTCTACAGATTGGGTAGAAATTATAATTTGCTTTTCGTCAGATAACTGTCTAACCATTTCTGCAAAAATTGTTATTGCATAAGGATGTAGACCAAGTTCAGGTTCATCAACAATAATTGTTGCAGGTTGCAATTCATGCGGTTGTAACAAGAGTGTAGCAAGGCAAATAAAGCGTAGCGTACCATCCGATAACTGCGAAGCATTAAAAATGTCCTCACAACCTTTTTGTCGCCACTTTAGTACTATTTGTTCCTCATTTCCCTCCTGCGGTTCCAACACAAAATCTGCAAAGTATGGAGCAATTAATTGAATAGTGCGGACAATTTCTTCGTAGCTTTTTTCGTAATTGCTTTTTAGGCGGAACAGAAAAGCTGCCAAATTCCCTGCGTCATTCATCAATACTCTGTTGTTGGAAATATTGTGCTCTTGTTTTACTTTTGCACTACGTCCAGTATCATGAAAATGATAAACTCTCCAATTTTGCTTCTCCAAAATGGGTATTACATATTCGTCTATGTTATTATGAGCTCCGGTTTGCCATTGAGATTCCATCGATCCTCTGGAAACATTACTCTCATTTTCCCACTGTCCATGATACCCAAAATACTCTTTGCGAAATATTAGTCTGTTATCATCGGTTGGAATAAGCACAAAGCCATAAGAATTATTTCCGAAATAAACTTCAAAATCTATTTCATCTGTTACCTTTCTGCCATTGTAAAAAAGAGAATTCATTCCGCTTTGCGCCACAAAGACTTGGAGATTTTGCGACAAAATATTTTGAAGCAACGTAAACGCAGAAATAAAATTAGACTTTCCCGCTCCATTACTACCAATTAAAACATTGACCTTCCTAAATTTAATATCACACCGTTTAATAGACTTAAACCCAGATATAGTAATCCGGCTTAGCTGATCTCTTGATAATGCCATTTAAGCACCTCCTTCAAATGCATTTGCTTTAAGTAATCTGAATTTCTGAATTCAGCTCTGGTTCATTATTATTAATTGCAATCGCCATTTTCTTTTGTTTTATTATACCAGATGTACCCAAATCCTCAACTCCTATTATGTCGTTCAGGAAAACATTTGTCACAAAGATTTTTACACTTATGTCCTCAAATTCCTATACACATCCTCCAAAAACACCTGCATCAGCTCACGCTTCTTCTCGTCATTATCAAGCAGAAGGGCAAAGAAGTCCTGATTCTGTTCATACCCGGCAATCAGAGCATCCTGTACGGCGTCAAAATAGGCAAAGCGGAAGTCTTTCAGCGAGTTATTCCGTGCACTGTCCCGCAGATGTCCGTTCTTCAGTAGAATATCCCTCATCTGCAGAGCGGACTTGGAAGCTACGTCAACATCGAAGTTTTTGTTATACGCTGCATTGATCTCGTCGATGATCTCGGACAGCTTCTTTTTCACAGCTTCATCCATAAAGACCTCATTGGGTGTCGGCAGGCTGACCTCCGGCTTGGATTCAATCTCGTGTGTGTTTTCCCCGGTCTTTTTCTGACGGAAATTAGAGGCAGTGATTTTGTCTGCAATATCAAAATCATTTCCACCGCTGCCCACTTCGATCTCTTTAACCAGGTATGAAAGGAAATTGTACTTCTTGTGCAGATCCACGCTTTCAAAGCAGGTTGCTTGAATCAGAAAACTGTAAAATCGCAAAAAACGCTTGATTGTTGCACGAATCTCCAGCTTTTCCAGTTCCGGGTGACGATTGATGATTTGCAGGGATTTATCCAGCAGCGCCCACATCCGAGCCTTTTCTTTGGAGGTTCGTTTATCCTGATACAGGTATCCGTTAAATTCCTCAATATCGTCAATATCCAGGAAATTATACTGATCCACCTGGGCTTCCACCGCCCGGATATCCGAAGGAGTGATGGTCTCGTTCAGAATCGTCTCGGTATAGAACGGGGCAAAGGAAGCTTGAATGTCCTCATATTCATTTTTGAAATCCATCACAAAGGTTTTCTTATCATAGGGCGCACAAATACGGTTCAAGCGAGAAAGGGTCTGCACAGCATTAACTCCCCGCAGACGTTTGTCCACATACATGGCACAGAGCTTCGGCTGATCAAAGCCTGTTTGATACTTATTCGCCACCAACAGCACCTGGTAGCTGTTGCTGTCAAACACATCCGGCAAATCTTCTTCCTTAATGCCGTTCATCACCGCTTCGGTGTATTCGTGGCCGTCCAGAGAGACCTTGCCCGAAAATGCCACCAGTGCACGAATACCTGTATACCCATGCTTGGAAATATAGGTTTCAAACTCGTTTCGGTATTTGACCGCTGCCTGCCGTGACGAAGTAATGACCATAGCTTTTGCTTTGCCGCCCAATTCCTGCATGATTCTGTTTTTGAAGTGCTCAATAATGATCTCCACTTTCTGAGCAATGTTGGTATCATGCAGTTCAATATACTTGGCAATCTTGCGCTTTGCGGCAATCGTTTCCAGTTCTGGATCGTCCTCAATAGCCTTATTAATTTCAAAATAAGTCTTATAGGTCACATAATTTTGCAGCACATCCAGAATAAAGCCTTCCTCAATCGCTTGCTTCATGGAATATAGGTCAAAGGCAACCTTTTTTCCCTCTTCATTCAGGCAGCCGAACAGCTGCAAAGTGGTCGGCTTCGGGGTTGCTGTAAAGGCAATCATAGAAACATTGGGCTGCTTTCCACTGCGGGCAATTTCGTCCTCAATGATATCGCCCATAGATTTTTCTTCTTCCGACACATCAACAGGGGTAGCCTCGCTCAGTTTGCGGCTCTCTGAAAGGGCATACGTCACCGCTTCCATGGCAGTTCCGGCGGTAGAAGAATGGGCCTCGTCGATGATTACAGCAAAGGTTTTGCTTTTCAATTCCTGCACCAGTTCTTGAATGTACATGAACTTGTGGATGGTAGTCACAATGATTTTGGTGTTGCCGTTGAGGGCATCTGCCAGGTCTTTGGAAGTGCATTTTTCATCCATGACCTTGATCAGACCGGCCTTGTGCTCCAGTGACAGTACGGCATTCTGAAGCTGACGATCTACTACGATACGGTCAGTGATAATGCAGACCGTATTAAAAATGACTTTGTTTTCCCTGTCGTGCAAGGAGGCAAGACGGTGGGCCAACCATGCAATGGTATTGGTTTTGCCGCTGCCGGCCGAGTGTTCAATGAGATAGTTTTTCTCACTGTGGTGTTCTACGACATCTGCCACCAGTTTGCGCACGGCATTGAATTGGTGATACCTGGGGAAAATCAGCGTTTCCTTGGTAACGCGCTTACCGGTATCCGGGTCTTTCTTACTCTCCTTTTGCAGGAAAATGATTTTATCAATCAGATACAGCACCGTATCTTTTTTGAGGATATCTTCCCACATATAGGAAACATTGATGCCGTTTTCGTTGTGGGGGTTGCCCTTGCCGGAGTGAATCCCAACGCCGCAGCCTTTGTTGAACGGCAGAAAAAAGGAAGATTTTCCTTTCAGATTGGTGCACATATAGACTTCATTCAAATCCATAGCGAAGTGCGCCAGGCAGCCCGCCTTGAATTTCAGTAACCGGGTCTTGTAATCTCTCTCAAACTTATACTGACGGATCGCATCCTCATAGTTCTGCCCGCTGGTGTTGCATTTCAGCTCAAAGGTGAAAATGGCAATGCCGTTGAGAAAAATCACAAGGTCAATGCGCTCCCCCTCTTTGTGCCAGACTTCCTCCATCACCGAGAGTACATTCTGCTGATACAGCGCCTCCGCTTCTTGGTTGAAGGTGGTGGCGGGCTTGCGGTACATGAGGGTTAGGGATACACCGTTATCAAACTCCACGCCGTGCTTCAGTACATCCAGCAGGCTGCGGCTTTTCTTGTTGACCTCATTGTTGATGCAGTTGAGGATGGTCTGGCGGGTCCTGTCGCCATAGAGTTTTTCCAGTCGGGCCAATGCATCCGGCTGAGTGGCTTGCAAAAAGGAGAACAGCAGCTCCACATCCATGCCGTAGCCGGGATCGTAAGCGGTAGAGGGGCGCACCTGATAGTCGTTTTCCTCACCCAGCATTTCCAGAATGTATGCCTGATAATCTGCCCGTTCTTTTAATTGTCCTGCTTTGATGGCCATCTCACTGCACCTCCTTCACTCGTTTTTTGCCTGTCACATATTCGTAGATGAGGGATTTTTTGTGTTGCTGAATGGTACTTTGTTGTACCTGTTTAGTTTCTATAACCGTTTCAATATATCCACATTTTCTGTCAAGAAAATCGCAGATTTCTTTTTGCTCTTCTTTTGGACAAGTAATTCCCCAATAGTTAATGATCTTAGAGAGCACTGTACGGGGCATAGCTGATCCAGCCATAGAAGCCTGAATTTGCGCTTGGACAAAGTCTGATTCCATCAGATAGCGGAGATATCTGGCATCCATATTATCCGGCGCTCGTAAAATCGCTACCGATGATAGTACGACACATGGTTTCTCAGAGGTCACCATTCCAATTCTTCCAGTGGTTGCTCCGTCTTTGACAAGCAACACATCGCTCTTTCTGGGTTGGCACCCTGCCTTTTGGAGAAAAATAAAATCTTGTTGAGAAATTTTCTTAGCAGCGTCATAGTCAAGGCCTACACCTTTTACATCGGCAGCTGTAATATAAGGATATCCTTCATCTGTCGTTTCAGGTGAAAAATGGCTACCATCAGTTATGTACTCACATAAGTATTTGAAACGCTTAATCTCCCAATAGCATGGAATTTTACTTGTCCACTCAACTCCACTATCCTTCATTGGCACAGACTTATCCAGCCCCTTGGTTACTGTTTCGGTAATCAGGGACTTTTTGTATTGCTGCAAAAGAGTAACCTGTTTTTCCAAATCTGCGGCAATGCTGTCAATCTGGGCACATTCTTTGTCGAGAAAATCTGCGATAGCTTGCTGTTCTGATTTCCTCATAACTGGAATTTGTAAATTTTTGATATAATCCCAACTTGCACGTGGCATTTTTGCTCCATAAGTAGACGCATCTACCATCTCCAAAAATCCATCTGACAGCATATAGTAAAATAAATATCGAATATCTCCGTTATATTCTTTAATTACAGCTAATTCGCCTGTGCAAAAGCCACAATCATCCGCAATCAATGCTTTTGCTAAATATGGGCGTAACTTTGAAAACAGCAAGTCTCCGGCTTTGTATAAGTCATAAGTGCCGGTATCATATTCACTTTCGGTTGATATATATTTACCCGTGTAACTACTGATGTTTTCAAGCCCTATGTACTTATCATCAGAGCTATAGAAACCTTGTTCACTGCGTAGTTTCGTTACAAATCTAACTTTTGTAACACTCCATTCGTTTGGGATATCTCCAATCCAGTCAATTCCGCTGGGTTTCATCTTCTCTACCATTACACTCTCTCGCTTTCCTGCAAGGCTGCAATTTTTTCGGAGAGGGATTTTTCCAGTTCCATAAACTGAGCCAGCAAATCATCTGCCTTTTCCGGCTCCTTGTACTCGTAGAAGAATCGGGTAAACGGGAATTCTGCGCCCAGTTTTTCCTTGTTGGTGGCACTTTCCTTTTTCTCCGGGTCAAATTCATAGGCCCAGATAGCGTCAGGTACATGGGGATATACTTCCGCCTCAAAATATTTCTCCGGGTCCTGGGTGAGCTTGATGATCTCGGTGTCCTTAGTGGTAGTGTCCTTGATTATTTCGCCTTTGCGGTCTTTCTGCACCACGGCGGTTTTGTCCATCACCGCCAGCACCATGGCAATGCCGGTCAACCGGCTGGCAGACATTCCCTCCACCTTGCCCAGTAGGGATTTCAGATACTTTTCAAACTCTCCGTAATCCATAAACACACGGTCAGAGCGGTTGGCTTCCAGAATGGTCAACACATCCTCCACAAACTGCTGGCCCGCCAGATATTTCTGGTATTTCTTCTCGTCGGCAGCACTGCGGGGGTTCATCTCTTTCAACTGCTCAAAATCCGTCTCATTGAAAATACTGGAGTTACTGGTGAAGTAACTGCTGGTCCGCAGCCGCTCGATGCTCTTCGCATCCAGCATACCCCGGCGCTGCAACGGCTGATAGACCGCATACTCCTTGTACATAAACTCCTCGTTGGTGAAAATCTTGCAGTACTTGTTTTCCTCAAAGTTGGAGTACAGCTCGGTGATTTTCACCATGCTATCCCGGTCGATTTCACGGCGCTTTTTGCCCAAAGATTTGCGCAGGGGCTTCCACATATCCACCGCATTGATCAGCTGCACCTTTCCACGGCGGTCAGGGCGCTTATTGCGGGACAGAATAAAAATATAAATACCGATGTCGGTGTTATAGAAAAGCTGGGTAGGCAGGGCAATAATGGCTTCAATTAAATCTTCCTCCAGCATCCAGCGCCGAATCTGGCTTTCACCGCTGGTGGTTCCGCCGGAGAAAAGAGGCGAACCATTGGTTATAATCGCTGCACGTCCGTTTTTCTCATCCAGCTTATTGATGGCATGCTGCATGAACAGCAGCTGGGCGTCACCGGTTCCGGGAAGACCGTGTTCAAACCGTCCGCCCTTCTTGTTTTCTTCACGGACTTTCTTCTCCTGTCCTTCCGGTGCATCTTTGCCGCCCCAGGGTGTACCAAATGGGGGATTCATAATTACCAGCCGCATCTTCTGATCCGGGAAGCAGTCCGTTTTCAGGGTGTTGGCTTCCTCATCACCCATGATGTTTTTCACATCCTGGCCTTTGATGAGCATATCTGCCAGACAAATGGCATAGGATTCCGGGTTGATTTCCTGCCCAAACAAACGCACATCCACATAGGGGTTTTTACGGCGCAGGAAATCATAGGTAGTGGACAGCATACCGCCCGAACCACAGGCAGCGTCCAGTACGGTGGCAATCTTGCCCTCATCGGTCAATAAATCATTGCAGCCCTCTGCCAGCAACACATTGACCATCAGACGAATCACTTCACGAGGCGTATAGTGATCACCAGCTTCGGCGTTTTCAGAAAAGCGGCGAATAATATCCTCGAAAATGTAGCCCATCTTCATGCTGTCTACATGGGCAGGGTACAAATCCAAATCGGAGAACTTTTTAACCACGCTGTAAAGGCGGTTGCTCTTATCCATTTTGTCGATCTGGGTGCTGAATTTCAGCAGCTTTTCCAGAATCAGCTGGATGTTGGGGGAAAAGCCTTCAATGTAAGACTTAAGATTGGACGCAATGCTGTCGCTGTCATCCAGAAGGCGTTTAAGAGTAAATTCACTGGTATTGTAAAAAGGGTATTTAGAAACCTGGCAAAGAAGCGCCGCCGGGAGGTTTGGGTTCTGCTTGTGCTTTGCTACAACTGCATCTTTGGTAGCTTCTAGAGCACACTCAAATCGGCGGATGATGACCATGGGGATAATAACGTCCTTATATTTATCCGAGGTATAGGCACCACGGAGCGAGTTGGCAATGGACCAAACCAATCCCACTTCCTTGCTTACGTCAATGGACGTATCATCAAACATAACTTCGTAAAAATACTTATCTCTCATTTTATGGGTTCTCCTTCTCTATTCTCTTGAAAAGACGCAAACAATGCAGCAACGCTTTCAATCTGGTCGGGAGTCAGATTACAACCTTCCAACTTCCGCATTGCATCTACCAAACCCTTGTTTTGTGTGATAGTTCGGCAAATATCCGGCGGAGGCACTTTCCGAATTGCCATATACAGGCGATCCATACGCCGGCGTGCCTGCAAATCCGGTTTTAGCTCCTTAATCAGCTTGTCATAGACTTCCGCTGTCGGGGCATTAACGCCATCCTCTATGTATTTCAGGTTGGAACGGGGCAGTCCAACCCTTTTGGCTAATTGGGATTGGCTGAGCGTTCCACGGCATCGCATAATTAGAGTTCCAAGGTTCTGTTTGGCTCTCTCGGATGCTTTATCAGCGGCCACTTTTGGGGGCAATTCGGCACCTCCTTTCGCAAATTGTTCTACGTTCTATAACATAGAACAATTATACCAAATCAACGTTGATAAATCAACAGAATTTGCCCTTTTCTGCGTTGCTTATGACAAAAAATCGCCCTATCCGTACATAAAATACAGATAGGGCAAATGATAATATTACCGGTACTCTTCTTGTCTCGTGAAATCTTTTGTTTTTCTGATTGGGCGGAACAAATGCCAAAGACTGTTTCGTTCTATTACCATCTCGTAACGATGGAGTTTGTTCCGTAAAAGTTCATTTTGTTGCTCTAATTCTGCGGTGTTGAGCTGACCACGAACGGACTTGTACTCTGCCAGCTCTGCGGTCAGTGCAGTGACCTTCGTTTTCAGCTCGTTTACCATCTTCAATGCTGCTTCCAAAGCCTTTTGCAGCTTGGATTCCTTGCGTTCCTGGACATAGAACTTCTTTGCCGCAGCTGCCAGATTTTCATATTCAGAACGATCCATCATAACTTTAGAGGAAAACGGAACTGCATGGGGTTCTATTTGCTCCACTTTCTGAACGGCAATCTGCTGTTTTTGAATATTCTCAATCTTCTTTTCCAGAGACGCTGCCTGCTGCTTTTTCTGCTGAGTTTGTGCGGTGAGTTGTTCCAATCGCTCCTGTTCCCGTTCCACCTTGAACTGTGTCACGGTCAAGTGTTCTTCGGAGCTGCCCCGTTCTCCACGCTCCACATCCGTATATCCTGCGTTGCGCATAGCTTTGAAAAAATCATCTTGAAGAACGCTGTAAGACTTACGCAGTACCGGCTTGCCATTCTTCTGGAGAATAGGCACACCCTGTTCATCCAATGCCGGTTTGGACAGCCATTTTTTGCTGCTGCTCACCTGCATAATGGTTTCCTTGATTGTTCCCACAAGAGACTTGTCTTTGCACCTCTTGGACCAGAGGATCTGCTTCTCCACAACTGGGACATAGACCACATGGAGATGATAGTGGAACACATCCTGCCCCAGTGCTTCGGACATGGCCCGGTTACGCTCATCGGCGTGCATAACAGCGGAGAGAATATACTGTTCGCCGCCAACGATCTCTATGGCAGCTTTGTAAGCGTCCTCATAAAATCGCTTGGCAAACTCATATCCGCCATGGTTATAGAAGTAGGCGGAGTTTACATCAAAAATCAATTCCCCGTAAAGGTTGGCATCCGTTTTCAGGCCACGAGTGGAGATTACACCATCCTTTTCCATCTGTGCAAACATCTCTGCATATCCGGCGGTAGGCTTCTTAAAATGGATGTTCTGAGATGTACGTTCCGGTATAATATCTGGGTTGGTATAGGATTCTTTTTCTCGTTCGTTGTGCCGCTGGGCATTGCCTATTTTGGCAGCGGTCAGGTTTACGTTTCTTGCACTGGTACGGTCAATCCCGTCGTTTCTCGCCATAGAGCTCCTTTCACGTTTGTACGGCCTGCGGGCCGGAGCGCACTTCCTGCGGAAGTGTAATAACCCATTATGATACTTTCATCCTGCGGCTGCAAAGTATCGTGGGCTCTCCGAGGGGGATGCGGCTCCTGCTGGAGCCCCCCTGGCTTGTGTGTGCTATCCACACAGCAAGTCAGGTGTGGTCGGCATCCTTGCTCTTGTAAGCAATCCTGCCGCCCACGGTTCGGGAAAATCCACCGGATTCTCCCGAATCATCCATCTCCAAATCTGCGGATTTTTCGATGGGGACGGTGGTGCGATACCAGAGTGCAACTCTGTGCAGGAAATGCAATAAATGCAGATAATTGCGGTTTCATGCGGCGGGGTTCACAATGATTTTCACATCGGCTGGTCTGCCCACCGACTGGCGTTCCGGTTCTTCCAACCGGATGTATCCATGTCCCTCCAACAGTTCCAGTGTCGGAAAAATCTCCTCCGTTTTCTTGAAAAACTTTCCTCGACACATCTGAAAAAGCTCAGAACGCTTGATCACCGATACGTTATTCTTTTTCAGCTTTGCCAAGACAAATTTGGCTTTTTGGATGGTTAAGTCAGTGCCCATCATGGAATAGGCGTAGGTGGAATGAGCCAGAAAATATTTTCCGATCTGAATCGCCCTGCTCATCGTAGAAGCTGCCACTTCTGTTTTGTCATCTTCCATATCAGCACAGTGCAACAATCCCGCAATCCGGAGCACGGCACCGATATATTTGCTTGCCCAATCGGAAATTGCCTGTCCCTCGCCAACCAGAAACTTCTCATGTTCCTGAAAGTAATCGGCCATCAGATCAACGGCTTTTTCGGAAAGGTGTACCGTCTGGGCATTTCCAGCAATCGGCAGAGCCATCAGGCGAAAAATCAAGCTGCGATAAACGGCGGTTATTTCGGGCGGAATCGGCTGGGTACGAAAGACCCGGCTGCCAATTCTGGATGGTGGAGACGCATACAGGAAGCGGGCAATTAAGCCACGTCCGGTCATGGTGGTATTGGACATGATTTCATCCAGCACACTGGGCTGAATAGAGAGGATAGCCGACAGTGCCGGGTGCATGATGCACTCTGCTTCACGGGTCATTCGATCCACATAAATGGCATCTCCACAATGACCTTTCAGCCAGACATCAATGTTGGATTTGTTGGAATACCGTCCGGCCATGATGTCAAAGATACCGCCCTCGGTGGAAATCACGGAGAATACTCCGTTGTTGGCCGCCATCAAGCTGGTCAGAGCTTCACTGGAACAATCGTCCGCAAAAAAGCGAACCGGCTTTAGTTCTGGAATTTCTTCCAGCTGCTCCTGAAGTTGCCGCAGCTCCAACTCCATTTCCCGGCTTTCCTTGCGCTCCAGCTTCTTTTGCAGACCGGAGATCTGGCGCTCCATAGATTCCCGCTGCAAATGGTTTTCCCGTATTTCCATGCTGTGCGCCTTGTTATATTCCTGCTCATACTCATAGAGGAATGTGGTCATATCCCGCATGACGCTGGACTTTCGCTCCCCCGGTGCGGCGATCACCACTGTGTACAAGCTCAAAGGCTCACAGTATCCCGGCGTTCCCTCTATCTTGTATTTTCCCTGTAAGCAGATAGCCAGCACACCCAGGCTGATCACCGCTGCCATGTCCGGGGCAGTCTGACTGTGTTCAGCTACCGCACTCACATAATTCCGAACCACATCCGGGAGAGCATCTACCGGAAATGCAGGCAGGTCACTCCACTGTGGAGTCAGCGGAACAATAGGTTGAAAAACCGGTGACGACTCCGCTTTTGGAGTGTAAATCTCCCGGCAATGCTCGATTGCTTTCTGAATGGTGATTGCACCATACGTTGTGCCGGATTGCTGCCGGTCCCATTTATCCCGCATCAATCCCGACTGCCGGAACATAGTGTCCATCTTGGCAGCATCCCGTCCTGTCCAAAAGGCGAGATGACTGCACAACGCCAGATCTGCCTCTGATGGGGACAAATATCCCTCCAATGAACCATTCCAAAGGGCTGTGAATGCTGCCCCATTCTTACTGCTTTTTGCCAGTTGCAGAAGCTGCTCCATGCTTAAATCAGAGTTTTTTGCATTTATTGCATTTTCTGCGCCTACCTCTGGCCTGCGCATGAACTTGTCCAATAACACTTGCAGCTCCTGGGTCCGGTCACCATACTCATAATCCTCACAGCGGTTTCCGGTCACGGTGACATATTTGTTGGTTGCTCCCGCCACGTACACCTCAATTCCAGCCTGGTGGTTCATAATATAAAATCGTTTGGTATCATACTGAAACCCTTTTGCCGAAAAGAGAATGTGAAGACCGTTTCCGCTGGGGCTGTACTCGGTATAGCTGTGCATTAAGGCCACAATTTCTGCGGCGGTCTGGGTGTAATAGCCGCTGTCCGAAACGCAGTTGTCCAGGTCAATCGCACAGATGCCGTTGAAAATTCCAATTCCAATGCCATCATATCCGCTGGCCTGTACTGCTGTTTTATAAGGTACGAAGCTGGAAGGATCGTTGCTTTTCGCTCCCAGACCGGTTTGCGGCTGGTATGGCACCTTCGTTTTCCTCTCATTCCGTTTCTCATACTTCCAGCAGCAGAACAGACCATTTTGTATGATGCTGTCTGGTAAAGCTGTCAAATTCTATTCCTCCTTAAATAATTGTTGAATTTGGCAGCTGTCGTGTTATAATATCCTTGCTGAGTGATAGTCACACGGCAGCTGCCGTTTGTACTGTCCGTCAAGAGTTCTCATCTGCCAGGATGAGGGCTCTTTTTTTTATGCGATTTCCGGTTGGAAGTATCCAATTTCCTCCCACACCTTTCTGTCGGGGCAGTAGTAGTTGTACTCGTTAGAGTTTTCCAGCTTGATCGCATAGCCGAATTTCAGGATTCCCTGCTGCAAACCAATGCGCACATACTGGGCATCCTTGTGCATGGCGACTGCAATTTCGGTGATGGGGACATTGCGTCCAGTGAAGGGCGGCAGTTCGACATAAACTTTCTTCTCCATGTGAATGACCTCCTCATTGCTAATATGCGAACTATTAGTTCGTATTCTGATTATAAGCCATTCAAGACCGCTTGTCAACACTAAATACGAAAAAGTTATTCGCATTACGACCTTGTAATTCGCACAGCTTCGTGTTACAATACAAGCGAGGTGATGACAATGCACAGCAACCCAGCTGAAATTGGCGAGAGAATCAAGGCAGCCCGCAAGGCCGCTCACTTGAGCCAAACAGAGCTGGCACAGCGTCTGGACAAGACGATGCGCACAGTTCAAAAATACGAGAGCGGTGAAATTGAGCCATCCATAGCGATGATCAATGCCATCGCTAAAATCTTAAACATATCTCCGGCAGACCTGATTGGCTACCAGAAACCTGAAATCCAGCTGGACAGCCTGTCTGATGTAATTGCGGTTCTTTACCAATTAAACAAGAAGGCCGGTATCCGGTTCGAAATCGATGTCCAGCGCCCGCCCCACAGCGAAGAATGGTCCTGCTCCCTGAAATTCAAGGGAAATGACCACTCCGCAGAAATGAATGATTCCCTGTGCCTGATTTTGGAAGAGTTCCGGGATGAGCGTGAAAAGCTGGAAACCTATTGGACCGATCAAGAATCCTTTGACCGCTGGATTGAAAAAGAACTGGCTTACTACGCAGGTGCCAAGTTGCAGGACAAGGAAGTGGAAGTTCTCTCCGATTTGGAGCGCATTCAGCGGCGCAATGAACTGGATCGGCAGATGCTGGAGAAAATGAAAAAGGCCGCCGAAGAAAACGGCGACCAGAAATAACGGTGGGTGTTACATACCCCTGTCAAATTTAATTTGAAAACGCTGGGAGAAAGGAAGTTTGAGATTTTTTGAGATTACCCAACGGATATGGAAGCGTAAAGAAAATGTCCGGAAAGCGAAGAAGGCCCTATGCAGTGAGGAAAACGGTAGGGTGGCATGTTAACCCAGAAACAGGCAAGTCCGTTCAAGAACAAATCACCATCGGCTATGCAGCAACCAGAGCAGAGGGGCTGCAAATGTTGGCAGAGTATAACAACAATCCCTTTGACATCAAGGCATCCAAGGCAACCTTCCAGGAGGTCTATGAACGCTGGTCAAAGGAGAAGTTTCCCACCATCTCCAAGTCAAATGTAAAAGGCTATGAGGCATCCTATCGGGTATGCGGAACACTTTACAACAAGGTATTTCGGGATATTCGGCTGATGGACCTCCAATTT
>ERZ827150.3222-NODE-3222-length-16228-cov-11.470785_pt1 | contig 16228 bp, 8 predicted proteins | sample MGYA00519779_ERZ827150 | MGnify/ENA primary metagenome ERZ827150 (study PRJEB31778, sample SAMEA3449267) | human gut metagenome | biome: human gut; feature: human-associated habitat; material: faeces | place: United Kingdom | collected 2010/2012 ...
TGTATTGTGTCAAATGCGGCGTTGAACTCGCCGACAGCGAGAAAAAATGTCCTCTGTGCGGGACGCCGGTGTTCCATCCTGATATTCCGCGCAATCTTTCCGAGCCGCCCTTTCCGCCGGACAAACGCATCCGGCCCGAGGACGTGAACCGTTCCGGCGTCCTGTTCGTGCTGACCATCGCGGCGCTTCTGCCCGCACTTTTGTGTCTGCTGTGCGACTGGCGCATCAACGGAACGCTTGTCTGGTCCGGCTATGCGGCGGGAGCGATTGCGCTGCTGTATGTCGTTATCCTGCTGCCCATGTGGTTCCGGCGGCCCAATCCCGTCATATTTGTGCCGGTCGATTTCATCGCGGTGGGACTGTACCTGCTCTATATCAACTTTGCCACCGGCGGGCACTGGTTCTTGTCCTTTGCATTCCCGGTCACAGGTGCGATCGGCCTGCTCATCAGCGCAGCCGTTGCCCTGACGCACTATCTGCGCGGCGGGTATCTTTACATCTACGGCGGTATGCTGATCCTCGGCGGCGGTCTGGCCGTGCTCATTGAGTTCCTGATCAATCTGACCTTCCAGATCCACGAGACGCTCTTCTGGTCGTTCTATCCGATGGTCGCAGGCATTGTGCTGGGCTTGATGCTCATCGTCATCGCTATCTGCAAGCCTTTGCGCGAATCGCTGCACCGAAAATTTTTCCTGTGATATAACTGTGATATACAAACAGCCTCCGCCCACGCAGTGTTCTGCGGGGCGGAGGCTGTTTGTAACGATACGTTTTATCGATCAGCTGACGCTTCTGCTTCGCGTGATTTAATGTCAGCAAGCATGCTGTCGTAGAATTCCTTGCTGATCTTGTATTTACGCAGATAAATCACATAACCCGCAACGATCAGCACCAGCGGAATGGCCAGCATGGCCAGCTTGATCGTCAGCTTGCCGGATGCGTCGATGGCTGCGGCTGCCGTATCAGAGCCCTTTGTTTTGATCCCAGCCAGCATGATGCTGATGCTGATCAGGCCGGTCGAAAGTGCACCGCCGATTTTGTTGACGAGCGGCTGGATAGAGAACGTGATGGATTCTGAGCGCCGCCCCAGCTTCCACTGGCCGTATTCAATGGTATCGGCGAGGAACATGAGCATCAGCAGTTGGATAAACGCCTGTCCGACAAACATCAAAATTGCGGAGATGGCGATCAGGACGATGGAATGTTCGGCAAAGAAGAAGGCCAGATAGCCTGCGACCACAAGGACCGTCGCGCCGGTATAAAGCTGGCGGCGGTCATGTTTTTTGGAAAACAACGGGAAGATCATCAGCGCGGCCAGCTGCGCCACGCCGCAGACGGCGGCCAGAATGGCGTACATGTTGATATCGCCGTAGAGATACTGCATGTAATATGTCGCAAAGCCGGTCGTTGTGCAGTAACCAACCATGAACAGCGCCATAGCCAGCGTCGTCCACATCAGTTGGTCATTTTTCGTGATGGCGTTCCACATATCGCGGATGGAGAATTTCTCTTCATCTTCCTTGATCTCACGGTTTTCCTTCACGCCGAACAGCGGGAAGCAGAGCCCAGCCAGATAAACGATGCTCACCGCGACGGCAACTGTCATCCACGCCTTGGGCGTGTTGCCGAGGGCGGCGGTGATGGGCTGCCAGCCGACCATGATGATGTACATGCCGATGTTCGCGCAGATGCGTGCGAACGCACCGTAATTCTCGCGCTGCTTCTGATCTTGCGTCAGGGCGGGCAGGAGCGTCCAATAGGCAATGTCGTTGATGCCGTAGCTGATATCCCAGAGGACATACGCGACCGCAAAGAAAATGACATAGGCCGTGCCGGTGCCGACATTGCCGAACAGAATTAGATAAAAGATTACGGACACAACGCCGCCAACCAGAATCGCAGGCTTGAACTTGCCCCATTTTGTGTGAATGTTGTCAATCACAAGGCCCGTGATGGGGTCGTTCAGCGCGTCGGCGATGCGCAGGACGGAGAGCACAAGACTTACCGCTGCGAACACATGAATGGGTAAGGAAAGAATGTTGGACAGGAAATATAAAAGTGCGTTTGCCTCGAAGGCATAGAACATATCGCGGCCGATCGTGCCGAGGCCGAAGAAATATTTATTGCGGCGGTCAAGATTTTTCATGGCTGCACCTCCCGAACGAAATAAACATTGGAGCCGAAATCGCCCTGCATGCGTCCGTCCGCATTATAGCCGGTTCCGGAAAAACGCGGTGCAAGCATGATTCCGGCGGAATAGGCTGCGCCGGAGGCCGTAACGGTCTGCTGGCCGTCATACATCTTGTAATAGCTGTCCGCCGTCTGTACGGCAAGGCCGTTTGGATTCAGTTTTACGGGCAGAACATGGCGCAGAAGCGAACCGAAATCGCCGACGCGCAGCAGCTGCGGGCGGCTGTCAAGCTGGTACTGCGTTTGTGCATCAAGCCCTGCCACACGCAGACGTTCGTAGCCAGGCGCTGCGCTCTGGATTCCGTGGAACACGCCTGCGACTGTCTCTTCTTCCGTCTGCGCCTGCCAGATTGTTCCGCCGCTGTCCGTTTTGTCTCTTGTAAAGCGACCGTATTGAAGCGTACGGCGGTGTGCCTTGTAAAACTCGATCTGTGCCCTTATCTCCGTCAACTCAACGGGCAGCAACTCTGTCAAATCCAGTTCATAGCCCAGGCATCCGAACATACTGATGTTTCCGCGCGTGGAAAGCGGCGTTGCGCGCAGCGTCTGTGCGTGCGGACTTGCAGATACATGCGTACCGAAGCAGGAGGGCGGATATAGATAGCTGAGGCTCTGCTGGATACGCAGACGCTCAACCGGGTCAGTATTGTCCGAGCACCAGATCTGCGGCGAGAAAAACAGCATGCCGCAGTCAAACCGGTTTCCGCCGGATGAGCAGCTTTCAAGCAGAATTTCCGGCCTCGGCTCAAAAATGCGGCGCAGCACATCATAAAGACCGAGGACAAATTCATGCTGCTTCGCACCAAGTGCGCAGGAATGTCGATTCATATCCCACTTGACATAGGAAATTGGCGCGGAATCAAGAACCTTGCCGACACTTTCGACGATATAGTCCCGCACGTCCGGCTTTGTGAGGTCAAGCAGCAGCTGGTGGCGGCCCAGAAGATCCTCGCGGCCAAGACTGTCATGCAGCGCCCAGTCCGGGTGCTTGCGGTACAGGTCTGAATCCGGACTGACGGACTCCGGCTCAAACCAAAGCCCGAACTGCAGCCCGATGGCGTTCAGCTTCTCGCCGAGGCCCTTCAGTCCATTCGGGAGTTTTTTGGGATTCACGGAATAATCGCCGAGGCTGCTTGTATCACTGTCGCGTTTTCCAAACCAACCGTCGTCAAGCACGAACAGTTCGCAGCCAAGCTGCTTTGCGGCTTTGCCAAGTCGCAGAAGCTTCGCCTCTGTGAAATCAAACATGCAGCCCTCCCAGCTGTTGTAGACAATGGGCCGGGGCCGGTTTCTCCAATACGGCGGAATGAGCGTTTCATTCACATAGCGGCCGAAACAATCGGTCACGCCGCCGAAGCCCGCATCTGACCACGCCATGACGGCCTCTGGCGTCTCAAAGCGGCCACCTGGGGCAAGCTGCCAGCTGAAATTCGAGGGAGAGATACCCTGCATTATGCGCGTGAGGCCCTGCAGGCTTTTCTGCGCACTTAGATAATGACTGCCGGAATAGAGCAGATTGAATCCGCAGACCGTGCCGCTTGTCTCTGTTGCGTCCGGTGCGGCAAGCAGGAAGCCGGGATTTGCGCGGCTGGATGACGCGCCGGTCGTGCTCTCCAAGCAGGAGCGCGCCATGGTGACAGGTGTTTTTGTGTGCTGCATCTCGGCAATCCATCCGCCGGAGAAGGTGTGCATCGTCCAATCACCCGGAATGTCCGTACAGGTGCTCATGAACTTTTGAATAGAGACAGGCGTGTCGCTGAAGTTTTCTAGAATTGCCCTGCGCGTGAAGACCGTGGGCAGAACGCCGTATAGAAGCGTAAGCCGAAGCTTTGCCGCTTTATCCTCCAGATAGACGGCAAGAACCGTCTGCCCGCGCGAGGCCGGCAGCACGGAGGGCAGGGGAGTCTTCAGCGCCTCACAGCCGGTATAGCGGAAATCTGTAGAGATCGGTGTACCGTTTTGCAGCAACTCCAGCGGGCTTTCCCGGTAGTCTCCACGCCCGCAGCCGCTCCATTCGAGAGGGAAAATGTCCATGCAGTTGGCATTTGAATCTTCCCGGTAAAGCGTGCTGTCTCCCCAGCCGCAGCCTGGCCGGACAGCGAGTGCGTCTGCGTCGGATGCGCTTACGCGTGCGCCGAAATGCAGATGCTCCAAAAATCCGTCCCTGACGCGGAACAGATACGAATTCTTTTCATTTTGCAGATGAAATACGCCATGCTTGACTGTAATCATTCGGTGTGGTAAACCTCCCCTCTGATATAAGCGTCGTAGGCCTCGTCTGTCACGCCGCCGCTGTGGAGCATATCGGCGTAGAATTCGCCGGAACGCTTGATCGTGCGCGTCTGAGTAGCGTAATCGACGTTGATGAGGCCAAAACGGGCGCTTTCTCCCTCAAGCCATTCAAAATTGTCGCAGAAGCACCAGTGATAATACCGCTCGAACGGCAGACCGGAGCGGAGCATGGCCCTCAGATGCTCGTAAATATACCGGGCACGGAAGGTGTCCTGATTGTCGCAGGTTCCGTTTTCCGTGACCCAGATGGGACGCTTCAGAAGCTTTTCCAGCTTTTCTGCGACCTGTGGAAGACCGTCGGGATAGATCTCCCAGCCGAGATCATTGCGCGGACTGTTTTTCCGAACACCGTCGGCAAAGCCCGTGACGGTTGAACGTGTGTAATAGTTAACGCCGTGGAAATCACAGTATTCGCCCTTCGGCAGCTTCCAGTGGTTCCGGAGCGGCAGACGGAAGACGCCTGTGGACATGGCCTCCGTGACAGCACCCTGAAACAGCCATTCAACGGCTCTGGCCGTGGCAGCCTGCACGGGATTTTTGGGGTTCTCCGGCTCGAATACGCGCAGATGATTCGCAAAGCCGACCATAGTGTCAGAATAGCCCATAGCCTCTCGCGTCTTGTGAAGCATCTGGTAGCAGCGGATATGACAGTAGGCCATGTTTTCCAGCACTGTGAACGTCTCGGAGAAGCTTTTATGTCCGGGAGGCCAGTCGCCGAAGAAATAGCCGTTGGTGGCATAGACGTTCGGCTCATTGATGGTGATCCAGTCGCTGACCAGATCGCCGAAACGGTCGGCACAAAGCTGAGCAAAGGACAGAAAATCATCGAGATTTTCTCGCTTTGCAAACCCGCCCAGACGCTCGAACCACATGGGATTGGAAAAATGATGGATGGTCAGCAGCGGGCGGATGCCCAGCTGGTGCATGTACGCCAACTCTGCGCGGTAGTGCGCGATCGCCGTTTCATCGACCTCGCCGCGGGACGGCATGATGCGCGCCCATTCTACGCCTATGCGGGCGATAGACAGATGCAGCCCGGCCATCAGTGCGCAGTCTTCACGCCAGCGGTTCCAATGGTCATTGGCGACTGCCGGATCGGATCCGTCCTTGATCTTACCCTGATGATACCAGTCGTTCCAGCTGCTGCCGACCTTCCCGCCCTCGATCTGCGCCGAAGCGGAACTGACACCGAGCAAAAATCCCTCTGGGAACTGTAGCCGCATGGGGTGTCCTCCTTCATTCTCATTTACATATACGCGTTCTTATTGTATGTTTTTTTCAGGGCGCCTGCAAGTGTCAATTTTGGACGAAAGCGGACCTGAAAATCTGTTCAGGTTTCCATATAGCGAAATCCCGATGTTATGTTACAATAATGTTGTTGTTATGGAAACCAACAAACGGCATGGGGGAGAAATGAATATGCGTCATACAAGATGGTTTAAGGACAAGGTTTTTTATCAGATCTGGCCCCGAAGCTTCCGCGACGGCAACGGCGACGGGATCGGCGATCTGTGGGGAGTATTAGAGAAGCTGGACTATCTGAAGGAACTCGGCATTGACGGTGTCTGGTTCTCGCCGCTCTATCCGTCGCCCGGAGCGGACTGCGGCTATGATATTTCGGATTACATGGACATTGCGCCGGAATACGGCGGCATGGAGGCATTCCGGGCTGTTCTGGACGGCCTGCACGAGCGCGGGATGAAACTTGTCATGGACCTGGTCGTTAATCATACGAGCGACGAGCATGAATGGTTCCAGAAATCCCGGCGGCGCATTGCGCCGTATACCGATTATTACATTTGGCGGTCCGCCAAACCAAACGGAAAGTTGCCCAATAACTGGGACAGCCATTTTGAGGGCAAGGCATGGCAATGGGATGATCTGCGGCAGGAGTATTATCTGCACCTGTTTGCCGTCAAGCAGCCGGATCTCAACATGGATAATCCGCTTGTCAGAACGGAGGTTAAGAAGATTCTCAAGTTCTGGCTCGATCTCGGTGTTGACGGCTTCCGTGAGGATGTCATCACCTTTATTTCAAAAAAGGAGGGCCTGCCGGACGATTACCTGTTCCCGGTTTTCAAGGGCATCCGGTTTTATAATCACGGCCCGCACATCCATGAGTATCTGCAGGAATTCCGCCGCGACGTGCTGGAAAATTACGACTGCATGACCATCGCCGAAGCACCGCTCGTCACGCCGCAGCGTGCGCTGGATTACATTGAAGAGTCGGACACCAATGAGATCGACATGATGATTCAGTTCCAGTGCATGTGCGCTGACTGTTTCTTTACAGATTACATGCCGCGAAAATTCTCCTTAAAGCGCCTGCGCCGTGCCTTTTCCAGCTGGCAGACGCAGCTGGATGGACGCGGCTGGAATGCCCTGTATCTCGAAAATCACGATCACCCGCGCGTCATTTCGCGCTACGGCAGCGAGCAGTATCGCGTGGAGAGCGGCAAAATGCTGGCCGTCAGCTATCTGTTTTTGAAGGGCACGCCGTTCATCTATCAGGGGCAGGAGATTGGCATGACGAACTGGCGCCCGGAGAGCACCAGCATGTACGAGGACGTGCAGACCCGCAATCAACACCCGGACTGGCCGGAGGAAAAACGTCTCGCGCTCTACCACCGTGCGTCCCGCGACTCTGCCCGCACGCCCATGCAGTGGACAGACAGCGAAAACGCCGGGTTCACGACCGGTACGCCGTGGTTTTATATCAATGAGAATTACAAGAGCATCAATGTGGAACAGGCGCTGAATGACCCGGATTCGATCCTGAATTTTTACAAGAAAGCGATTGCCCTGCGCAAGAGCCTGCCCGTTGTGCGTGACGGGAGTTATCAGGAGTATTATAAGGGTTCTGACAAGCTTTATGTCTACGCACGCGAAACAAAGGAGCAGAAGCTGCTGGTGATCTGTTCGTTCACCGACAAGCCTGTGCGCTTTCAGGCACCTTATAACTTCTCCCTCAGCGATATGAAGCTGCTTCTGACAAATTACGACGATACCTGTGAGGAGAACAGCTTTCTCACGCGTCCGTACGAAGCCCGCGTCTACCTTTATGAATGAGGAATTTCTCTAACCGCACGGTTTTTTCATGGAGAAATAGAAAAGAAGCCCGCCGACCCGTTTGAATGGGTTCGGCAGGCTCTTTTTTTACTCTGTCCGCAGTGCAACGACCGGATCTTTCTTTGCCGCCAGCGACGACGGGATGAGCCCGGCGAGGAATGTCAGCAGCATCGAAATGGCGATCAGTGCCACACCGGCCTGCCACGGCAGCTTGGCGCCGAGCGAGGCAATACCGGTCAAATGCTGAACGACTGCGTTGATCGGCAGAATCAGCACCAGCGTCAGTCCCACGCCGAGCAGACCTGCAATCAGACCTTCAATCAGCGTTTCTGCATTGAATACGCGTGAAACATCGTGCTTTGACGCGCCGATTGCGCGCAGAATGCCAATTTCTTTCGTGCGTTCCAACACGGAAATATATGTGATAATGCCGATCATAATCGACGAAACAACCAGAGAGATCGAGACAAATGCAATCAAGACATACGAAATGGCGTTGATAATCGTCGTGACTGAACGCATCAGCAATGCAACATAGTCCGTATATGTGATCTGATCTTCCTCCGGCAGCGCGCTGTTGTAGCGCTCGATGCAATCGCCGATGGCGTCCTTGTCTGAAAATGTGGAGGTGTACAGATTGATCTTGGACGGATTGGAACGTTCTACATACCCAAGCGCTTCCAACATATCTTCATAGGTCGATTCCGAATAAGCGGCGGGAACATATGTGTCATAGAGATACGAAAACTGTTCATCTGTCAGTTCTGCCGTATCCATTGCGGCGGCCAGCTGTTCGGATGAAAGGCCGGCCAGCTGTGCAGAGACGGTTTCGGCATACTGTGCGGCGATCTGCTCACGCAGCATCTGAGCAACATAATCGAACAGCGTCTCGTCGTCCATCTGTGCAATGTACCCGCGTACGGTTTCCGGATCGGTTCCCATCTGCTCCGCATAAGAGTCCGTCATCTGCGCTTCGATTTTTTCGCGTGTCATGCCGTCCATGGCCTGCTGTACGGCGCCGTCCAGATACGCGTCTGGCGCCTGCTCCGACAGATCCGTATACATCTGCGCTTTGCGCTGCGTGTCTGCATCTGCCAGAACGGCTTCGACCGCTTCGCGCGTCTGCGCTGCATCCGGCGTTTCTTCTTCGCCGGTCTTGAACGGAAGACCGCTTAAAACATCGGTTTCCGGATCATCCAGCTGCTGCTGGATGATTGTGCTTTGCGCGGCTGCGTCAATAACGTACTGTGTTAGTGCACTTGTATACCCCAGCGATCCGCGTACCATGCTGTTGGCTGCGTTCGGGTTCGGGCGCAGGACACCGACGATTTTCAGCGTTGTGCCGACTTTGTCAGAGCCGTAGAGATAATCCATTCCGGCCTCGGTCTGGCTCAAATCCGTCCAACTGCCGTCCGCATCTTTGGAGTAGGTCTCAAACGGAAGAATCAGCTGGAAGCTATGCCCGCAAAGTTCTTCATAACTCCAGTTTGCGTCCGATTTTTCAATCGTTTCCTGATTCATGGCCGCCTGCATGGCGTCTGTCATTTCTTGTTCGGTTTTAAGACCCATTGCGTACATAACCAGATCGGAGATCTCATTGTTTTCGCTCGCAATCAGCACAACCTCGTCGTAAGACTCTGGCCATCTGCCGTAGAGCACGTCGTATTGTGACTTTAAAAGCGGGGATATCCCTGTTCCGTCTTCATCCGGAAGCAATTCCTCCCAGACGTCCATGGCCGAATAATAGCTGCCGAACTGTGAAAAATAACTGCTGTAATCGCCGCCGTACATGCTGCTCATCATGTTCTGCAGCAGCTCCATCACATCGGCCTTGACAATATTGTCGTCTGCGTCCTTTGTGTAGACCGGCAGCGGCAGGTCATAGGCATACTGGATCGAGGTCAGATATTGATGAATTTCGCTGTCCGGGTTATCCAGATAGCGCTTGAAGGCTTCCAGATCGTTTGTCTGCGTGCCGTTCTCGTTCAGGCTCTGCATCAGATCATACATGACGTTGGACGCGTAGACGCGCCCATCCGTATACGTTTTTTCGGCCTCCTCGCTGTGTACGCCCATCAGCGCCGTTACCATGCCGGACATATCCGCGCTTTCTGCCTCGATCGTCACCGGATAGGACGAAAGTGTGTCCTCCTGCACGTCGTTGATATAGGTCTGAATGCCATTGGAAAGGGAAAGAATCAGCGCAATGCCAATGATGCCGATGGAACCTGCAAAGGCTGTCAGAATGGTGCGGGCCTTTTTGGTCATGAGATTGTTGAGACTCAGGCCAAGCGCTGTGAAAAACGACATGGACGTGTGCCGGGCACGCGTTACCGGCCGCACAGACGGTTCTGCCTCATCTTCATACGGCGCGCTGTCCGCCAGAATGCTTCCGTCGAGCAGCCGCACCGTCCGCGTGGCGTAGCGCGCGGCAAGGTCCGGATTGTGCGTGACCATAATAATGAGTTTCTCGTCCGCAATCTGCTTCAGAAGTTCCATGACCTGCACCGACGTTTCACTGTCGAGCGCGCCAGTCGGCTCGTCGGCCAGCAAAATTTCTGGGTCGTTGACCAGTGCACGCGCAATCGCAACGCGCTGCATCTGTCCGCCGGACATCTGGTTTGGCTTCTTGTGCAGCTGGTCGCCCAGCCCGACTTTTTCCAGCGCCTGCACGGCGCGCTTTTTCCGCTCGGCCTTGCTTACGCCCGAGAGCGTCAGTGCAAGTTCCACGTTCTGCAATACCGTCTGATGCGGAATCAAGTTATAGCTTTGAAAAACAAAGCCAATAGAATGGTTGCGGTAGGTATCCCAGTCCCGCGCAGAAAAATCCCTCGTTGAGCGTCCGCTGATAATCAGATCACCGGATGTATACTGATCCAGTCCGCCGATGATGTTCAGAAGCGTTGTTTTTCCGCAGCCGGACGGGCCCAGTACGGCGACAAATTCATGCCTGCGAAAGCGGATAGATACGTTTTTCAGCGCATGAACTACAGCGTCACCGGCTTGGTAGTCCTTCGAGATCTGTTTGAGTTCGAGCATTGGGTCACGATCCTTCAATTCAAAATAAACAGAATTAGAATACACTGGATTTATGAACAAATCTATGGAATCACAGGCTGATTTCTGCGATGTTTACAGAAAATTTACTGCTTTCAAAACTTTTTCAGCCAGCCAAACAAATTGTTTGGACAAACAGACGAAATTGTAAAGATTTTAAGGCAGAAACCGTTGGTTTTTGGGTAAAATAATACTGGACAGCAGAAGAATAATGCGGTATAATTTAGCAGAATGTTGTGGAACACACAGTATATTGGCCGGCATCCAGCCGGCAGGTAATAAGGAGGAAATTCATTATGTCTGTTAAAGTTGCGATCAATGGTTTTGGCCGTATCGGCCGTCTGGCGTTCCGTCAGATGTTTGGCGCTGAGGGCTACGAAGTCGTCGCCATCAACGACCTGACTTCTGCGAAGATGCTCGCGCACCTGCTGAAGTACGACTCCACGCAGGGCAACTATGTTGCGCAGGGCCACACCGTTGAGTACCATGAGGGCGAAGGCGAAGACAACTACATCGTTGTTGACGGCAAGAAGATCGTCATCTACAAGATGCCGAACGCTGCTGATCTGCCCTGGGGCAAGCTTGGCGTTGATGTCGTCCTCGAGTGCACCGGTTTTTATACCAGCAAGGCCAAGGCACAGGCTCATATCGATGCAGGCGCCCGCAAGGTCGTTATCTCCGCTCCGGCCGGCAACGATCTGCCCACCATCGTTTACAACGTCAACCACAAGACGCTGACCAAGGAAGACACCATCATCTCCGCCGCTTCCTGCACCACCAACTGCCTCGCTCCGATGGCCAAGGCTCTGAACGATCTGGCTCCTATCGAGTCCGGCATTATGTGCACCATCCACGCCTACACCGGCGACCAGATGCCGCTCGACGGCCCGCAGCGCAAGGGTGACCTTCGCCGCAGCCGTGCAGCCGCTGTCAACATCGTCCCGAACTCCACCGGTGCTGCCAAGGCCATTGGCCTCGTTATCCCGGAACTGAACGGCAAACTCATCGGCGCCGCACAGCGTGTCCCGACCCCGACCGGCTCCACCACCATCCTGAACGCAGTTGTCAAGGGTGCTGTCACCGTTGAGCAGGTCAATGCCCAGATGAAGGCGGAAGCTACCGAGTCCTTCGGCTACAACACCGACGAGATCGTTTCCTCCGACATCATCGGCATGCGCTACGGCTCCCTGTTCGATGCAACGCAGACCATGGTTCTGCCCCTGCCGAACGGCGACACCCAGGTTCAGGTCGTTTCCTGGTACGACAACGAAAACTCCTACACCAGCCAGATGGTCCGCACCATCAAGTACTTCTCCGAACTGGGTTAATTCCACAACCAAGTCCCAGACAGGCGCTGCTCCGGCAGCGCCTGTTTTTTGCACCCTTCCCAAGACTCCCCTGAAGGGAGAGTTGGCGCGAAGTGCTTGAGTGGTCAAGCGGCAGGTAACTGTAAAAACAGAAGCGATTCGGCGAATTCGTGTGCCCTTACTCGCTTGGTTGTATGGGCCGATGCCCACATCGGCCCGTTGGAAAGATATGAATTTTTTGCATTTTCCGTAAAATCGTGCATTCTGCCGGGGTGATATAGGCATCGGCCCATACGAACGAATGGGATACTGCATTCGCATTTACCAAAATGCCGTTAAAGAAACTGTTTTCAATCGGGAGGAGAAGAGCCACGCCCCTGCCAACTACATACGTTTTTGCACACCGGTGGAAGCCATTGGGCGCTGCGTCAGTCTGAAAGTTGATATGTCTTAAAAGGTTGACAAGAGTAAACTTACATGCTATGATAAGTCTACAAAAGTAAACCTAAGGAGGACAGAACAATGAAGCGATTCCGTGCGTTCGTATTGGCAATGTTGATCCTTTTCATGTGCACTGCCTGCAAAAAAGAAACACTGCCTGCAACGCAGCCCGGCAGCGCACAGACAGCGGCAGGGGAGACGGAGCAGACTGTTTCCGGCGTTTCCGTCCGCATCCCGGCTGCGCAGTACCGATTGGCCCGCACGGAGCCGGAGGGGATGACGGTGGGCAACGCACTGCTGCCGTATTCCGGCGGAGCAATCCTGACCGGCAGTATGATCACAGGCAGTGCGGACGAACCGCTTCGGACGGAAGCAGCGGCGTATTACACGCCGGAACGCGCCTGCACTGTGCAGGAGCTTCGCGTTTTTCCGGACGGCCTTGTTGTACAGGCTGCGCTGGCAGGGGAGCGGCTGTATTACATCGAATCGCGTCAGACCCCGGACGGCGAACAGTGGCTGCTCCACGCCGACGGACAGACGCGCGTGCTGGACGAAGCCCTGTCCGGCGTTTCCAATCTGACCGCCATGGCGGTGCAGGATGAAGAACTGCTACTTGCCGCGGACGGTTCCTGCGTTCTTGCCTGTGCCATGGACGGAACGCTTCTCTGGAAGCAGCCTGCCGCAGAGATTAAACGATTCTTCCATGTGCGGGACGGTGCGCTTCTGGCCTGGGCACAGAGTGAGCAGATGCTTTATTCCATAGCGGATGATGAGATCCAGCCGTTTTGCCCGCTACCCGATCTGTTTCGCACCGGAACCGAAGCGCTCTATCCGGGTGAGAATACGCCGTATGACTGCCTCGTCTTTGCCAACGACGCCTGCTTCGGCTGGCAGATCGCGGAGAACGCCGTGACGCAGCTGTTTGCCTGCGATACGGTCGGCCTGTACGCCATGGATGTCGAAGCCTTCTGTGGCATGGGGAGCGGGCAGTATCTCGGCTTGGAGTTCTACCCGTCGGAGGACGAAGCGGCGCAGTACCGTTTGATCTGGCTGACCCCGGCGGAGGGCGATTTCTCGGAAAAGCGCCTGATCCGCATCGCGGGCAGCCGCAGCGGTATCTTCTCCATGGCTGCCCGCGATTTCACATCTCTGTACCCGGAATATCAGGTTGAATTTGTCGATTATGAGGCGCAGTACGGGGAACAGGCCGATCAGCAGCTTTTCATGGATCTGCTCTATGGCGACTGTCCCGACCTCCTGTTTGTAAACGGCCTGCCGTTCGCGCAGTACGCCCGTCAGGGACTTCTGGAAGACCTGTACGCATGGATCGACACGGACGAAACGCTTTCGCGCACGGACTTCACACAAAATCTTCTGCACGCACTGGAAACAGGTGGCACACTGTACCGCCTGCCGCAGACCTACCTGCTGGAAACCGCGATGGGGCTGCCGGAGACCGTCGGCGGGGAAGCGGACTGGACGATGGCGGAGTTTCTGGATACTGTGCAGGCGCATCCGGCGCTGACAGCGGTCTTTGCACAGGAGGACGGAGCGTCCATGCTGCAGCAGCTGCTGCTCCACGCGCCGGAGGCCTTCGTCGACTACGAGGCGGCAGAGGCGCATTTCGATTCGCCGGATTTCCTCCGCCAGCTGGCGCTGGCGCAGCGGCACTCATATCCCGAAGCAGAGTCGGGCCGCGAGGCGCTTCTGACCGGTCAGGTACTGCTCGAACCGCTGACGATCGCGCGCGCAGGACTTTGACGAGGAATACGCAGGCAGTCTGAATCAATTTTCCTTTCCCGGCTTCCCGGGCGCGGGCCGTGCGGTTTTTTATCTGAACTTGCCGATGGCCATCCCGGTGAGCGCACAGGAAAAGGAAGGCGCGTGGGCCTTCCTGAAGCTGCTCATCACCGAGGACCGCTACGCGGCGCGCGGCCGCGGCGGCTGGCTGCCCCTGCAGGCGGATTTTGAAGAAAAGACGGCCGCCATGCAAGACCCGGATGCAGAAAAACTCCTGCGTACCCTGCAGGAGTCGGCGACGTCCGTGTTTTATTACGACGCTGCCATCAGCCAGATCCTCGCCGACGAGCTCCCATACTTCCTCTCCGGCGACCAGACCGCCGACCAGATCTCCGCCCGCATCCAGCGCCGCGCCCAGCTCTATCTGGAGGAAACCTATCGCTGAATACCAGCACGAGAGTCGGGAGCGGCCATGCTCAAACAAAAAGAACCCGTGCCCCCCGGACTTTCACTGCCGGGGTCAACGGCAAAAGCCGCCGACACGAGTTCTTCTTATAAAAGGAACTGCCGGCGGCGTCGTGCCCTCAGCCGTTTCCGGAGGGGCTCGCTCAACATCACACAGTTCTTTCTCTGACAGGATAACAGAAGAAACAGAAAATGTAAAGATGAAATTTTATCTGAGATCATAAAAGAGCAAGCCACCAGTACTGGCACTCTCGCTCCGGGCCTCGTTGCTCGGTGCGCAGCCTGATTATGGCGGCTTGCTCATGAAAAAGGCAGCATGGAATGAAGAAAAAGTCAAGACGGAAGCCTTGCTGGAGTAAGTCACATCATGCAAAAACGTGGGAGGGATTCGAACCCTCCCACGTTTTTATACCTTTTGGGACTCAGACGTTCTTCACAGCCAGCGCGCGGATGGCATTGAGGACGGCGAGGATCATGACGCCGACGTCGGCGAAGATGGCCAGCCACATATCCGCGATGCCGCACGCGCCGAGGATCAGGCAGACCGCCTTGACGACCAGCGCGAACACGATGTTCTCGTACACGATGCGGATGCACTTGCGGGAGATGCCGATGGCCTTGGAGATCTTCATCGGGTCGTCGTCCATCAGCACGACGTCCGCCGCTTCGATCGCTGCGTCGGAGCCCATCGCGCCCATCGCGATGCCGATGTCCGCCCGCGAGAGGACCGGCGCGTCGTTGATGCCGTCGCCGACGAAGGCGAGCTTGGCCTTCGGGCTCTTTTCTGCCAGCAGCTTTTCTACCTGCGTGACCTTGTCGGCCGGCAGCAGCTCGCTGTGGACCTCGTCTACGCCGAGATCCTTCGCGACCTGCCCCGCCACGCGCTTCGTATCGCCCGTCAGCATGACGGTTTTTTGCACGCCCGTTCGCTTGAGTGCTGCAATGGCCGCCCGTGCGTCCGGCTTTTCAATGTCGGAGATCACGATGTGACCGGCATATTTGCCGTCGACCGCGATATGCAGGATCGTGCCGACGCAGTGGCAGGGGATGCAGTCTACGCCCAGCTTTTCCATCAGCTTGTCGTTGCCGATGGCGATCTTCATCCCATCGACCGTGGCGGTCAGACCGTGGCCGCTGATCTCCTCGATATCGGACACGCGGCTGCGGTCGATCGGCTTGCCGTAGGCCCGCTGCAGGCTCTTGCTGATGGGGTGCGAGGAGGCGCACTCAGCATGCGCGGCCAGCTCGATGAGCTTCTCGTTTTCCAGCTCGTTGTGGTGGATGCCGCTGACCTCAAATACACCCTTGGTCAGCGTACCGGTCTTGTCGAAGACCACGATCTTCGTCTGCGAAAGCGTCTCCATGTAGTTCGAGCCCTTGATCAGCACACCGGCCTTGCTCGCGCCGCCGATGCCCGCGAAGAAGCTCAGCGGAATGCTGACGACCAGCGCGCAGGGGCAGGAGATGACCAGGAACGTCAGCGCGCGGTAGATCCAGATCGCCCACGCGGCCGGATTGCCCGCGATCAGATTGATGACCGGCGGCAGAACTGCCAGCGCCAGCGCCGAGCAGCACACGGCGGGGGTATAGACCCGCGCAAATTTGGAGATGAACGCCTCCGACCGCGACTTGCGGGAGGACGACTCCTCGACCAGCTCCAGGATCTT
>ERZ827150.3223-NODE-3223-length-16222-cov-5.948290_pt1 | contig 16222 bp, 14 predicted proteins | sample MGYA00519779_ERZ827150 | MGnify/ENA primary metagenome ERZ827150 (study PRJEB31778, sample SAMEA3449267) | human gut metagenome | biome: human gut; feature: human-associated habitat; material: faeces | place: United Kingdom | collected 2010/2012 ...
TGCGTTCAAAGACCTCCAGCACCTTTTCGTCAAAGCGCATCGTCAGCTTCTCCGGCGCGACGGTATTGACGCGCAGGCTGATGCCCTTGCTCTTATCCGCGTTCCAGTTCAGGCGTTCGCGCATCGTCACCGGCTGGCCGTCGATCAGCAGGCGCAGGTTATAGCTGTGGTAGCCCAGATACATCTGCTTGATCCAATACGGGCTGCCGTATACGCCGCCGATGGCCTCGGCCTGACGCTTCATCTCCATGTCGTGGCGGATTTCTTCCTCGCTCGGGCCTTCGTCCTCGCCGACGGTTCGGGTCACGATAAAGTCCTTGTGATGAGACTCTCCGTTTTCGTCTTTCCAATCCAGCGTCACGATGACGTTGTACGTACCGGGCGTCTCAAAGGAGAACATGCGGTCAACCAGCTTTTCCGCTTCTTCCTGCGTTCCATTTTTCACATGATCCCAAGCATAGGCCGAGACATTCGAAATGACCTGATATTCGTCCTTCTCGTAGTCGCAATCTATCGTCGGATAATATGTTCCTTCGCCCGTCTTCAGCGTACCCTTGTTCGTCAGATGGCCGTTTTTGTTAATGATAATGTCAGTAACCTCGCCTCTGCCAATAGTGCCTTCATTGACGAGCTTAGCTTCGCCATTCTCCCCGGTATCCATCCATACGCTTCCAGTCTTTGTGTCTTTATTCAAGACAACGTAGTACTTTCCCTCATCTGCGTAAATGCTCAGAACCTCCATCTGAACGCCGTTGAAGTAAATTTTTCCATTTGCATCCAGCCAATAAGAAGAGATTGATACCCCCTCAAGCTCGCCGCCCGTAAAGGTATAGGTATCCCCATCCTTTGTGGCGGTCATCTTGCCATCCGTGTACGAGCCCTTCGTCGTCAAACCATTGACAACTTCTCCCCAACTCACGGCGCTTGCGCTCATCGGCGTCAGCAGAATCATGGCCGCGGTCGATAGAGCAATCACTTTTTTGAACATAGAATTGTCCCCTCCCTTAAGCGGTTGTTTTGATGACATTCATTATACGCCAAACATTTCCAAATATCAACAAATCATGCGTTTTTTTGTGTTTTTCCCATAAAGTTTGGGAATATGCAGCGCAAAACGGCCGTTTTCGGAGCACAAAAAGCCACCCTTTCGGATGGCTTAGGTGTTTTTCTCAGACATATTTAGGTACGAGCAGTCGCGGCAGCCAGAGCACCAGATCGGGCAGAAGCACCACGATGAAGTAAACGACGATGACCGCGCCCAGCATAATAAATAGATCCTTGAAGGTTTTTTGCGGTTCAATCTTGGCAATCTGACATCCAAGTAGCAGGCACAAGCCGTAAGGCGGCGTGACCATACCCAGCGCGAGCACGAGACAGATAATCATACCGATATGCACGGGATGGAGTCCCAACGCAAGACCCGCCGGCAAAACAATGGGAACGAAAATTGCAATCGCCGGCGTCGCATCCATAAAGCAGCCCAGCACCATGAACAACATGGTGACAAATAGGATGTAGCCGATCTGACCCAGTTGCATCGCCTCCATCATTTGCTGTACATAGACGCTCGTGCGGAAATAGGAAACCAGATACCCAAACGAAGAAGCCGCGCCGATGCACAGTAGGCTAGTCGACGTTCCCTTCGCAGTATCAATGAACAGCGGAATCAAATCCTTGAACGTCAGCGTTTTGGTGACAAACAGCGTGATGATTAGGCTATAAATCACCGCGATGACTGCGCTTTCTGTCGCCGTGCAGACACCGGAGAGCACGCCGCCGATGATGATCACCGGCATCAGCAATACAAGGAAGGACTCTTTCACCGCATGAAGGAAATCGTGGAAGGAGCGCTTCTCCTCACGCGGGTAATCGTAGATCAGCGCATAGACATAGCTGACCAACATCATCGCCAGTGCAAAGAGAATGCCCGGCAGGATACCCGCGATGAACAGCGCCTGAACGCTCGCGTTCGCCGTGGAAGCATAGATGATCATGATCAGGCTGGGCGGAATGATCTGTCCAAGCACCGAAGAGGTCGCCGTAACCGCAACGGAGAAGGACTTGGTGTAGCCCTTCTTGATCATCGACGGAATGAGTACCGTGCCGATACCAGAGGTGTCAGCAACGGCCGAACCGGAAACGCCGCCGAACAACAGGCTGACCAGCACGTTCACGTGCGCCAGACCGCCGCGGATATGGCCCACCAGCGTCATCGCCAGCTCGATCAGCTTATCCGTGATCTTGCCAGAATTCATGATGTTACCGCAGAGCAGGAAGAACGGGATGGCGGTCAGCACAAAGCTATCCACGCCGCCAAGGAACCGCTGAATTAACTGCCACGGAGGCAGACGGGTGAACAGCGTCAGCACGACCGTCGAAATGCCGAAGATCGAGAACGCAAGCGGAATGCCGAGCAGCATGAAGATGATCATACCGCCCAGCAGAATGGCGATGGCAATGGGATTCATGCTTTTCCCTCCTCTTTCCAGCTGCGGATTTCGAGCACGAGCTGCTCAAGCCCGAAAACGATCATGAAGAACGCCGAAATCGGGATGCTGACATACGTGCAATTGGCGGGCAGCGGCAGGGTGACCATCGTCTTGCTAGCGCTACGGGAGACATAATCCACCCCGCCAATCAGCATGACTACGGCAATCGCCAGAATCGCGGCCAGAACGAAGATATTGCTGATATGTTTGGCCGTGCCCTTAAAGCGGTTGGTCAGCATATCCAGCGAAAGGTGTGTGCGCTCACGAACAGCCAGCGCAGAGCCAACAAAAATCAGCCAGACAAAGGCGAGACGAACTACCTCTTCCGCCCAGGAACATGGAATTTTCAGAACAAAGCGACAAAAAACCTGCCAAAACGTGACCGAAACCAGAATTACAACAAATAGAAACAGCAACGCATGGCAGACCTTTTGAACGCCGTCAAACAGCTTCTTCATTTCAAACCTCCGGGCAGGCGATTCGCGCCGCCACTCAGCGTCAAGCTTGGAAAAATGGGGGGAGGCGGCAGGCAGTACCGCCTCCCCCCAGCGAACCTTACAGCGCCTGAATCCGCTCGATCATCTCCGTCAAGCCGTTGGCTTTACCAAAGGAGGAGAAAACCTCGGCGGTCGCGTCGATGATGGGCTGCTTGTCGATTTCGTAGAGAGATGCGCCATATTCGTTGACCATCTGATCGCGTGCAACCTCGCCCTGCTCCTTTTCATACTGTCGGGCAAGCACGGTCGCCTCGTCGATCGCCTTGAGTAGCGCAGCCTGCAGTTCCTCATCCATGCTGTTAAACACGTCGGCATTCATAAACAGCGGGCGCACGGTGATTTCGTGCTCGGTGAGGGTAATATAGGGCGCAGGCTCATAGAATTTTGCGGAGAGAATGGATGGAAATTCGTTTTCCATGCCGTCGCAGAGACCGGAGGCCAGCGCAGAATATGTCTCGCCGAAAGCAATGGTCACAGGCAGGCAGCCAACCGCCTCCCAGACGGAGAACTTCAGCTCAGAAGCCGCGAGGCGCAGTTTAAAGCCCTGAAGATCGTCAATGCTGAGCACCGGTGCTTTGACAGCCAGCACATTGCGGGTGGAACCGCCCCAGTAGGCCATGATCTTGACTGAGCCGGTCTTTTCCAGAATCAGGTTGGAGAAATCCTGGCCGATTTCGCCATCCAGAACCGCTTCCCAGTGCTCGTAATTGCGGAAAAGGAACGGCAGGGAGAACAGCTCCAGCTCCTTGGCGTAGGTGTTGCCCACCGTCGGATCGACGATGCACATATCCATTGTGCCATGCATCATGCTTTCAAACATCTCGTTCTCGTTGCCAAGCGTCGCGTTTGGGTAGTTGATAATTTCAATGCGGCCGTCAGAATACTCGTCCGCAAGGCGGATCATATCCTCTATCGCGCGGTTCCACGGGTGAGAATCCGCTTGACTGTTGCCCAACATCAGCGTTATTTTTTGATCAGCGAGGGCGAGAGACGCGGCCAGCACAAGCGCGAGAGCCAGAATACAGACGATAGCTTTTTTCATGGTGATTTTCTCCTTTTCCTGTGGTCGATTAGTTGATTTGGAATTTGTCGAGGATCTTTCGATCTATTTCTACGCCGATTCCAGGCGTATCAGGAACTTTGACAAAGCCATCGGTGAACTCGATTCCATCGCGAATTAAATCCAGACGGAACGGATGGCTAGACTGGTCGTACTCCAGCATCGGCTCGACCGGTGTAAGCGAGAGCGGTGCAGTCGGCAGGCTTGCGATATATTGCAGAGACGCGGCAAGGCCGACGCCCGAACCCCAGACATGCGGAATGACCATGGTGTTATATGCCTGCGCAATCGCCGCAATCTTTTTCAATTCGGTAAAACCACCGCTGGAGCAGAGATCTGGCTGGTAAATATCCAGCGCGCCCTTTTCCAGCCATAGCTTGTAAGTCGCTTTGCCAAACAGGTTTTCGCCTGCCGCGATATACGAACCCGTCAGATTGCGGATGGCCGCGTAGCCGTTGATATCCTCCGGCGCAAGCAGCTCTTCAAAGAATTCAAGCTTTTCCTCCTCCAGCTCAAGGATGATCCGACGGGCAACCGCTTGGTTATACGCGCAGTTAAAATCAGCCATCAGGCGTATATTCGGACCGACTGCTTTGCGCAACGCGCGGATATAGGCGATGTCAGTCTCCGGCCCAAAGCCGGTCTTGAGCTTCATACCCGTAAAGCCCTTGGCAATATACCCCTCTGCCTCGCGAATAGCGTCCTCAGGATAGACACCGTTTTTCCGGCGATAAAAGCCGGTTGCATAAGCGCGAACCCGGTTACGAAAGTTGCCGCCGATAATCTTGCTGACCGGCTTGCCCAAATGTCGACCAATGCTGTCCCAAATCGCGATGTCTACGCCGCTGAGCGCATTAATCGCTGCGCCCTGCTGGCCGAAGGGGCGGGAGCGGTTGTAACATTCCTCCCAGAGCACTTCCACGTCGTAGATGTCGCGCCCCAAAAGGATAGGCTTGTAACAGTTTTCGATAAATGCAGCCGCAATCTGCGGCGGCTGTTGGCCATGGCACATGCACTCGCCAAAGCCGCTTTCGCCGTCCTGCGTGATAACCTCGACGATAACGGAGCTTCGGCAGGTCACCCAGCCCTGAGAAAAACAGAATTGATCGTTTTCTCCGCCAAGCGGCGCCTGGATGACATGAACAATGACGTTCTGAATCTTCATGAACATTCCTCCCCATCCTGTAAATATATAACTCTTTTGACTTATCGGATATCTGATAAGTTGTGATAAAAAGAAGAGGGATCACTCTTCCTTTTCCAGAACCTGAACATGAACGTTTTCTTCCGTCGCGCTCAGATGGCGCTTGATCGCCTCGCCCGCGCGAACACGGTCATGCGCCACAACCGCTTCTAAGATGTCGCGGTGAAAATGGTATTTTCGCTCGATAACCTCTTCACCTTGAGAAGCCGCCTTGATCGTATCCGTCAGCAATGGTGTATACGCTTCAAAAATCGCAACGAGTACAGGATTACCGGAAGCGCGGATCATCGCCATGTGAAACGCGAAGTCGGATTGGATATAGGCCTCATCCATCTGCCCGGCCGCCTCCATCTCCTCCACAGCTCGACGCATCTGCTCAATATCCGCTCCCGTCGCACGGAAAGCCGCGCGCTTGGCTGCAGAGGTTTCGATGATGTGACGAACCTCGATGATATCCTTGAGCGAGCAACCTCCCATTACCATCAGGTCGGAGAGAGACTGCGCCAAACTGTTTACGCCGTTATCGACGACTTTCACACCTTTGCCATGAATCCGCTGAACAAATCCGCGCACTTCCATACTACGGACAGCCTCGCGCACCGTCGCCCGGCTGACTCCAAAGAGGGCGCTCATCTCGCCCTCGCTGGGTAGATACCCTTCTTCGTCATACCGACCAGCGATAATCATGTTTTTGATTTCCTGCGTTGCCTGTTCGACCAGATTCAAATCCACCAGCTCTCTTTCACTCACAAGATATCACATATCTAATAAGTTGTCAAGCGATATTTTCGGCAAAAAACAAAAAATCGCCGATTTCGTTCGGCGACTTCAAAGCTCATTCTCTCGTTCTGGAAATCTTCGCGCCGAGGCTGTTGAGCTTCTCTTCCAGATGCTCATAGCCGCGGTCGATGAAATGCGTGTTATAGATTTCGGTCGTGCCCTGCGCCATCAATCCGGCGATCACCAGCGCCGCGCCCGCGCGCAGGTCGGTGGCCTCGACGGCCGCGCCGTGCAGCTGGGGCACGCCCTCGATCACGGCGGTCTGCTCATAGATGCGCACCCGCGCGCCCATGCGCTCCATCTCCGACAGGTGGCGGAAGCGGGATTCGAAAATGTTTTCCACCACGGTCGATGTGCCCGTCGCGGTGCAGAGCAGCGCGCTCATGGGCTGCTGCAAATCGGTCGGGAAGCCGGGGTAAACCTGCGTTTTGAACGTCACCGCGCGGTGGTCGCCGATCGAACGGACGCGAATCGCGTCGTCCCGCTCCTCCACACGCGCGCCCATCTCCAGCAGCTTGGCGGTCAGCGCTTCCATGTGCGTGGGGATGCAGCCGCAGATCGTCACGTCGCCGTGCGTCGCGGCGGCGGCGATCATCAGCGTGCCCGTCTCGATCTGATCCGGAATGACGGCATACGGGCGGCGGCTTTGCAGCCGTTGCACGCCGCGGATGCGAATCACATCCGTACCCGCGCCCTTGACGCGGCAGCCCATCGAGTTGAGGAAGTTCGCCAGATCGACGATGTGCGGCTCCTTGGCGGCGTTGTAGATTGTCGTCGTGCCGCTCGCGCGGGAGGCCGCCAGCATGACGTTGATCGTGCCGCCGACGGTGACCATATCCATGAACACATCCGAGCCGATCAGCCCGTCCGTCTGCGCCACGACGAGGCCGCGCGTCGTCTCCACCTTCGCGCCGAGCGCGCGCATGCCCTTGATGTGCTGGTCAATCGGCCTGCGCCCGATGTCGCATCCGCCCGGCAGGGGCACCTGCGCCCGGCCGAAGCGCGCCAGCAGCGCGCCGATGTAATACGACGACGCGCGCATCCGGCGGCAGAGCTCCAGCGGCACATCCGTGCGGTCGATGGTGCTGGAATCGACCTCCATCACGCCCGCGTCGGGATCCCAGTTGACCTTCGCGCCCAGATGGCGCAGCGTCTCCACCGAAACGTTGACGTCCTCGATGTTCGGCAGATTTTCGATCACGCAGGGCGTTTCGCTGAGGATCGAGGCGGAAATCACCGCGACCGAAGTATTCTTGCCGCCGCTGACGCGCACGGTTCCCTCCAGCCGCTGCCCACCCGTGATGAGCATTCTTTCTTCTGCCATGATGATCCTCCTTATGGTTGCCGGTCGCCCGGGGTTGTATCTTTAACCCCTATATTATACACGGATTGGCGCACTTTGGCAAGTAAGGCGAAAAACGGCGCCGCGCCTTATTCGGACGCGAAAATCTCGTTTTGAATCCGCTCTCTCAGGTCCTTTTTCAGCGCGCCGAGCTGCTCCGTTTCATAGCGCTTTTCTCCGACGACGGCATACCTGCCCTCAAAGCGCAGCGCCGTCTCGCCCTCCGCCGTGACAAACGCGAGCGTCAGCCCGTCGTCGGCCACGCCGATGTTCGTCTCCGCGCCGAGCGACAGCGCGCAGCAGAGCGCGTGAATCTCGGCGATGGCGGCGCTGTCCGTAAAGACGAACCGCCCCGCGCCGCCCTCGGTATAGGTGGCTATCTCAATTTTCTGAATATCGTCGTCCAAAAGCGCCCGGACGCTCTCCAGCTCCGGCCACGCGCCCTCCGCCGACGGCAGGGCGGCGGGCTTCTCCTTTTCGGCCGTCGCAGCCCCGGCGGCAAGCGCAAGCAGCGCGGTCAGCAAAAGCACAGCGATTTTTTTCATGGAACGCACTCCCTTTCAGCCAAAACCATTCTTTTTCCATATTGAGTATAAACGATATCCGAAAATTCCGCAAGAAAAAATTCGTTCAGGGGCAAGGGGTTTCGCTTTTGAGATGATTCGTGTATAATAAGAAGAACCGGCTGCGCGCATCTCGCCGCGCCAACCCAAAGCCGGCTTTAACGAAGGGAATCAAGCGATATGTTTACCCCGAACGAATACGGCCTTTTCTCCATGCCGACGCTGGAAACCCCGCGCCTGATCCTGCGCCGCATGACCATGAAGGACGCGAAGGATGTTTTTGAATACAGCCGCGACGCGGACGTGGCGCGCCATGTGCTCTGGTCGGCGCAGAAGGACATCGGCGAGGCCAAGGATTATTGCCGCTACATGACCCGCCGCTACCGCGCCGACGAGCCGAGCAGCTGGGGCATCGTCGATAAGAAAACCGGCCGCCTGGTCGGCACCATCGGCTACATGAATTACGACATGGACAACGCCAGCGTGGAAATCGGCTATTCGCTGGCCAAGTGGATGTGGAACGGCGGCTACATGACCGAAGCGCTCCGGCGCGTGATTGATTACACGTTTGACGCGATGGATATCAACCGCATCGAGGCGCAGCACGAGCTGGACAACCCCGCCTCCGGCCGCGTCATGGAAAAATGCGGCATGCGCAAAGAGGGCGTTCTGCGCCAGCGGCTCTACAACAAGGGGAAATTTGTCGATGTGGCGCTTTACGCCATTCTCAAGGACGACGCGAGACCCGCGCGGCGCGCCCCCGCACGATGAGCGCCGCGCGCGCCATCAGAAAGGAACACGATATGATAAAACTCATTGCCTGCGATATGGACGGCACCCTGCTGGACAGCGCCAAGCGCCTGCCCGCCGAGCTGCCCGAGGTCATCGCCAAGCTGAAGGAAAAGGGCGTGCTCTTCTGCGTCGCCAGCGGGCGGCAATACGCCTCCCTGCGCCGCGATTTCGACGCATACGCCGACGATATGCTCTTTATCTGCGAAAACGGCGCGTTGGTCATGCAGCGCGACCGGCGCGTGCTCATCGACCCCATCGACCCGAGCTTTATTTCAAGCATCGTGACGGCAACGAAATCGCTTGAGGGCGTTTATCCCGTCGTCTGCCGCGCGGGCGTGGCGCTGATTGAAAAGTCCGCGTCGGATGAATTCATCCGCAACACGCGCATGTATTACCCCAGCGTCGAGGTCGTGGAGGATCTGACCGCGCTGGGCCGCCTGCCGGACGTCTGCAAGGTCGCCTTTTACGACGAGGGCGACGCGCAGACGCACGAGCTGCCCGCGCTGCGGGCAAAGCTGGAAGGGCCGCTGTCGATCACCCTCTCCGGCGAGCACTGGGTCGATGTGATGAAGCCCGGCGTGAACAAGGGCTGCGCGATGCGCGGCATCCAGCAGAAGCTGGGCATTTCGGCCGCCGAGTGCATGGCCTTCGGCGACTATCTCAACGACTGCGAGCTTTTGCAGGCCGTCGGCGAGAGCTACGCCATGGAAAACGCGCATACGGCGCTCAAGGCACTGGCGCGTCACATCGCCCCGAGCAACGACGAAAACGGCGTGATGCGCGTGGTGCGCGCCGCGCTGGGGCTGTGAGGAGGCTGCCATGACCATCACGCTGCCGCGCCTCCGCTTCCTCGCGCCGCTCTTCGCCGCCTCCGTCTTCTGCGCGTCGGCGCTGGGCGGCTATTTTCCCTCCGGCAGCGCGGGCGTTCTGACCGCCTGCTTCCTGCTGTTCCTGCTGACGGCCGCCGTCCGCCCGACGCGCCGCGAATGGTGTACGGGTGCGATTCCCGCCGCGCTGTTCGCTTTTTTCAGAACCGTCGGCTATTCGTATGATACGACGGATTCCTCCGATCTGCTGCTCAAAAACGCCCAAACGATGCTCCGCGGCGCGGCGGCGATGGCGGCGCTGTTCGCGGCGGCGCTCTGCGCGGTCGTTTTGCTCTTCCGCCTGCTCGATGCGCTCCGCGCGCACGCGCAGGCCGGCGCGCCCGCGACGCAAAAAGAGAAGCGCCGGCTCTTCTGGCTCTGCGCGGGGCTGATCTTCGCCGGTTCCATCCCCTATCTGCTGCTGTACGCGCCCGGGCTGAATATCTACGACACGCACGACCAGATTTTGCAGTTTTTCGGCTTTCCCAGCTACATCGGCGACGGCAGCGCGCTCAGCGACCACCATCCCGTGTTTCTGACCCTCATCTACGGCGGATTTATGAAGCTGGGGCTGCTGCTGAGCGACGCAAACATCGGCCAGCTTCTCTACAGCCTGCTGAGCATGGCCGCGCTGGCCGTCTGCTGGGCGTATGCGCTGGTCACGCTGCGGGAGGCGGGGCTGGCGCGCGGCGCGGTGATCGGGCTGGCGCTGTTTGTCGCGCTCTATCCCGTGCTGGCGCTGTATGCGTTCAACATGTGCAAGGATGTGAGCGTCGAGCCGTTTGTGCTGCTCTACGGCACGATGATGTTCCGGCTCTATGCTTCGCGCGGGCGGGCGGCACAAAGCGGCCGCTTCTGCGCGGGGCTGTTCGCCGTCGCGCTGATGATGATGCTCACCCGAAAACCCGCGATGTACGCGCTGTGCTTTGCGGCGCTGTTTCTGCTGCTCGGCTATCCCGGCGTTCGGGCGCGGCTGGCGGGCGCGCTGCTGGGCGCGGCGGCGGTCTTCGCCGTTTTGTATAACGGGCTGCTCCTGCCCGCGCTCGGCGTGATTCCGGGCGAGACGCGGGAGATGCTCTCCGTGCCGTTTCAGCAGACGGCGCGCTGTCTGCTCGCCTATCCCGACGACGTGACGGAATCGGAGCTGCGCGCCGTTTCGGCGGTGCTCGACGTGGAAAACGGCGTACCGAATTACGATCCCCGGCTGGCCGACCCCGTGAAGGACACGAGCAGCCCCGATCTTTCCGGCAGGCTCGGCCCGTATATGAAGGCGTGGCTGAGCATGGGGATGCGCCACCCCGGCGTCTATCTGGACGCATGGCTGAACATGATCTACGGCTATTTTTATCCGTCGGACAGCAACACCATCGTCTGCCTGACCCTCAATTCGCCGGATGCGGGCGGCGTTGCGCTGCGGCAGAGTCCGGCGCTTTCCGACGCGCGGCTGGAGCTGCACAACCGGATTTATTTCACGCTGCGGCGGATTCCGGGCGTCGGCTGGCTGTTTTACGTCGATTCCGTCGTCTGGGTCTTTCTGCTGCTGCTCGCGGCGCTGGTTCTGCGCGACGGGCTTCGCGCCGCCGTGCCGTATATGTTCTTTTTCGGCACGCTGGGCATCTGCCTGCTCTCCCCCAAGAGCGGCGAAATCCGCTATCTGATGCCGATTCTCTACATCCTGCCCGTCATGCTGGGCACAGCGCTGCTGCCCCCGCGCAAGGAGGAAAAGCCATGAAAACCGAAAGGCGATCCGCCGACGTTCTGCTTTCCGCAGCGATGGCGCTTGTGTTCGGCCTGATTTTTTACACCTTCAACACGCCGCTCGGCCCGAGCATCGGCAGCGACAACGCGATGTATCTGACCCTCGGCACGGCGCTGGCCAGGGGCTACGCGCCGTATACGCAGATTTTTGACCACAAGGGGCCGATGCTCTACCTGCTCCAGATGCTGCCCCAGCTCCTTTCGGGCGGCTACAGCACGCTGGCCGTGTTCATCCAGCAGGTGATCGCGCTGTTCCTGTGTCTGCGCGTCGTCAGCCGCATCGCGCGGACGCTGGGCGCGTACAGCGGCGTGACGCAGCTCTTCTATCTGGCGCTGATCGCCTCGCTGGTCGGCGGCGGCAACCTGACGGAGGAATACGCCAGCCTGCCGACGCTTTTGGGCGCGTATGCCGCGCTGCGCGTATTCCTCCGGCCGGATTGGACGAAGCGCCTGTTCGCGCCCGCGCTGCTGATGGGCGTCTGCACGATGGCGGCGTTTCTTCTGCGCGCCAACAACGCCCTGCCGCTGGCCGCGCTGACGCTGGCGCTGGCGCTCTGCCTGCTGGCGAAAAAACAATTCGCGCCGCTCGGGCAGTGCGCGGCGGGCTTTGCCGCGGGGCTGGCGCTCTGCGCCCTGCCCGTCGTGATCTGGTTGGCGGCGCGCGGCGCGCTCCGTGCCGCGTGGTACGGCGCTATCGTCCACAACATGCGCTACACCGAAACGGGCAGCACGGGGCGCGTCGCCATGCTGCTGCACAGCCGATACGGGCTGGCGGCCATGCTGATGGCGGCGCTTGCCTGTCTGGGCGCGCTGGCGCTGCGAAAAAAAAACCCGATGCTGGCGCTGGGCATGGTCGCGGCGGCGGCGGCGGGCGCGCTGGCAGCCTTCCTTTCCCGCAAGTTTTACGATCACTACCTGATTCTCGGCGCGCCGATGGCGGTGCTGGGGCTGGCGGCGGCGCTCGCCGCGATTCAAAAGCCGCGCGTGCGCGCCGTCAGCGCGATTGTGCTGACCTGCTGCTGCGCGCTCTGGCTGGGCATAAACGGCCATGCGGCGAACCAGACGCGCCTTTCCGAGCGCGCGGACTGGGCGCAGTTCACCGCCGACGCGCAGGCGCTGATGGCGCAGGTGCCGCAGGACGAGCGCGACCGCTTCATGGCCTACCGCGTCGAACCGCGCTGGTATGTCGCGGCCGAGGCGCTGCCGTGCATGCGTTTCTACTTCCTTCAGGAGGTGCTGGCGCAGGCCGACCCCGCGGTGATGGACGAAATCGTTCAGACGTTTGAAACCGACCCGCCGCGCTGGCTGGTGATCTATTACAACCGCGCCTTTAACCCGCCCTACGACGCGCGCGTCGCGGCCATTTTTGAAACGAATTACGAATTTGTGGACGCCGCCGGACAGTACCAGCTTCTCCGGCTGAAGGAGGGATTGCCTTGCGAACCAAACTTCTGAGAAGCGGTTTGGGCTTTTTCGCTTTCGCGGTGGGGATCAGCCTGGTCAACGTGCTGGTTTTCCCCTACGCGCGGAAAAACTACGGCTACGGCCTGATCGGCCTGTGGCTGGCTTATGCGGCGGCGCTGGCGCTGCTGACGCTGGCCGGGCGCGCCGTCAGCCGGATGCGCGCGGACAAGGCGGAACGCGCCGTGCGGATACTCGCCCCGGCGTTCACCCTGCTGCTGTTCGCCGTTCACCTGCTGATGGGCTATCTGCTGGAATACACGCCCAGCGGCGACAATTTCATGCTCTACAAGAGCTCGCAGATGCTGGCCACGGACGGCAATTTTGATAACTACCCGTATTTTTATCTCTATCTGAGCCGCTTTTCCAATCAGTGGGGCTTCACGCTGATGCTGACCGCCTTTTACAAGCTGATCCTTGCCCTCGGCGTGACACAGACGTTCTACCCGCTGGTGCTGGTGCAGGCCGTGCTGTATGTCTTCAGCACGCGCGCGACGCTGCGCATCGCCCGTCGCCTCTCCGGCGCGAAGGGCGAACTGATGACGCTGCTGATGCTGGCCTGCTGCCTGCCGATGTACGTCGCCGCCGCCGTGCTGTATACGGATACGTTCTCCGTGCCGTTCATCATGGTGGCGCTGGATCTGGCGCTCCGCATCAAGGATGCGCAAAGCCGGGGGGCGCAGCTCGCGCTGTCCGCCGCCTGCGGCGCGGTGGTGCTGATCGGCTGCCAGATCAAAATGACGGTGCTCATCGCGCTGATGGCGGCCGTAATCGTCTGGCTGCTGGAGATGAAGCCGGGGCGCGCGATGCTCTGCACGGCGCTCTGCGCGGCGATTGTCGGGGGCGGCACGGCGGCGGTTCAGCATTATATGAAAAACGAGGTGCTCGACCCGGAGATGGTCGCGCAGCACCACACGCCCGCGATTCACTGGGTTATGATGTCCATCCCCTCCGGCAACAACCCCTACGGCGGGTTTTCGGGCGATTACGCCATCACATGGGGCATGATGGAGGAGGGCGCGACGCACGAGGAGGTCATGGCCTCCATCTACTCGCGCATGAAGGACAAGATCTATACCCTGCGCTACCCCAACCGGCTGATTTCCGCGGCGCTGCACAAGGACAGCGCGTTCATGGGCGACGGCACATACGGCATGACCGAAATGCTGGACGACGGCCCCGTTCGGGAAAACGTCGTCTCCTCCTTCGTGCTGGAAGGGCGGAGCCGGTACCGCCTGCACATGACGCTCTGCACAGGCGTCTGGCTCGCCCAGTTGACGCTGGCGCTGCTCGCCTGCGTTCGGGATATCCGCCGCTCCGATCCTGCCTCGGGCGCAAAGGCCGGCAGCCTGCGGTACATGACGCTGTATGTCGCGTTCTTCGGCGCGGCGCTGTTCCTGATGCTCTGGGAGGCGCGCGGCCGGTATCTCTTCGGCTTTGTCACGGTGCTGCTGCTGCTCGCGGCGCACGGCGCGCTCCAGACAGAGGGGGGGATGTAAATGCAAGGCGTTCAAACCCCGCCGCCCCGCGCGAAACGCGGCGTTCTCCGCGCGCTTCTTTTGATCGGCATGGGGCTGATGATCCCGTGCTATCTGTTCACCGTGGGCAACGTGGCGCTTTCCTCGTGGCCGCTCTATGAGCGAAACCGTCTGGCGCTGGCGATTCTGACGCCACTGTGCCTCGCGCTGCTGCTCCTGCTTCGCCGCGCCGCAAAAGCGGCCTGCTTTGAGCGGCACGAGCGCGCGGTGCTGCTCGGCTTCGCCGCGTTCTATTTCGCCGCGCAGATGATTTCAGCCTTTGCGCTCCGCTTCACCCCGATGACGGATCTGGAGCAGTGCGTCTCGGCGGCGCGCCGCCTGCTGGACGCGAATCAGCCCGGCCTCTCCGAGCGCTCGCTGATCTACCTCGGCCGCAACCCGCACAACATGGGCGTCATCTATCTCTTCTGCGCCATCTTCCGCGCGGCCGATCTGCTGGGCGCGGATCAGCTTCTCTGCGCGGCGCTGGTTTGCAGCCTGCTGTTCACGGCCGGCCTGCTCTGCGCCGCGCGGCTTTGCAGGCGTTTGGGCGGCGCGCAGGCGCAGGCGCGGGCGTTGCTGCTGTTTGCCACCTGCCTGCCGTTTCTCTACTGCACCTCTGAGCTGTACACCGACGTGTTCTCCCTCGCGTTTTCGCCGATGATCCTCCTCGCCTATTTCAAGGCGCGGGACGCGGAAACCCTGCCGGCGCGGGCGGGTTACGCCCTGCTGTTCGCGCTGAGCGCATTTTTCGGCGCACAGCTCCGCTTCACCACGGTGATCGCGGCGATTGCCTGCCTGATTGCGGCGCTGTTTGAAAAGCGCGTGAAGCTGACGGCGATTCTGGCGGTGCCGCTGGCGCTGTGCTTCGCCCTCGGCGGCGCGGCGATACAGGCCGAAAATGAAAAGCACCTCGGCGCGGAGAACATCCGAAACAACAAGCTGCCCGTGCTGCATTTCGTCTTGATGGGTCTGCCGGTGCAGAGCGACGAGGGCTACGGCCAATACGGCGACGGCGGCTGGCTGATTTTCACCACCTCGTTTGACAGCCCGCAGGCGCGCGACGCGGCGCTCCGGCAGAAATTCATCGACCGCGCCTATACGCTGGCGCATCACCCGGATATGCTGCTCAGCTCCCTGAGCCGGAAAAACCTCTCCACCTTCGGCCGGGGCACGTTCGAGCTGAACGAAATCTTCGAGGCCGACGAGCACGAGCCGAACAACGCCCTCAAGCAGATCGTATTCGCTCAGGGGCGCTGGAACCGGGCGTACACGCATCTGGCGACGGCGCTGTTTTTGGCGCAGATGCTGCTGGCCTGCATGGCCTGCGCGCAGGCGGTGCACAGGCGCGACACGAGCGCCGCGCCGCTGTTTCTGACGCTGCTGGGCGCGTTTCTGTTCCTGTGCATCTGGGAAACGCGGGCGCGCTACTTCTTCCAGTTTATGATGGTTCTGCTCTGTGCGGGCGCGATGTTTGACTCCAAACGCGCCGATTGAATCTTTTAGGCGGCTCGATTTGGCCGCTTATCCACACCTTTTCCACAGTTATCCCCATCTTGTCAACAAACTTATCCACAAAATCCGCCGAATCGTCTGATGTTTTCCCCGAAAAGCCCGAACGTGTCCCGCGCCCTTGCGATGGATAACGTCCGGGCTTTTCTTCTTTTGGGAGGCCGTCCGCGCGCGGTTTATGCACAGGCTTTCCACAGGTTTTCCCACATTATCCACAGTGTCGTCCACAAGTTATCCACAGGCCGTTTTGACGGCCTGTGAAGTCATACCAAAAGGGACTGTCCAGCTTAAACCGAACATTTCAAGAAACATGATCTAAGCATCTCAGGATATGGGGCTTTGCCCCATCGCCCCACCAAAGGGCTTTCCGAGCGTTTACGG
>ERZ827150.3230-NODE-3230-length-16208-cov-8.748220_pt1 | contig 16208 bp, 14 predicted proteins | sample MGYA00519779_ERZ827150 | MGnify/ENA primary metagenome ERZ827150 (study PRJEB31778, sample SAMEA3449267) | human gut metagenome | biome: human gut; feature: human-associated habitat; material: faeces | place: United Kingdom | collected 2010/2012 ...
TGCCTGCCCGCACCACCTGATCGTGGAGGTGCCCTACAAGCAGAAGGTGTTTGTCGACTGCTCCAACAAGGACAAGGGCCCTGCCGTCACCAAGGTCTGCGCCAACAGCTGTATCGCCTGCGGTATGTGCGAGCGCACCTGTAAGTTCGACGCCATCCACGTGGTGGATAACGTGGCCGTCATCGACTACACCAAGTGCAAGAACTGCACCATGTGCGCCAAGGCCTGCCCCCGCAACGCCATCGAGCCCATCCCCACTCCCGAGGAGAAGGAGAAGTTCAAGGCCGCGCAGAAGGCTGCCGCCGAGAAGAAGGCCGCTGCCGCCAAGGCTGCTGCCGAGGCTCCCAAGGCCGAGTAACCACACAACAAAACAAGAGACACGCCAACTGGCGTGTCTCTTGTTTTTTCCCCGCCTTCCGTGCTATACTGGAGAAAATCACCGCAAGGAGGCTCCGCCTATGTCCGATACCATTGCCGCCATCGCCACGCCCCAGCTGCCCAGCGCCATCGGTATCCTGCGCCTGTCCGGGCCGGGTACGCTGACCGCGCTGGACCGGGTATTCCGCGCCAAAAACGGGCGTTCCGCCGGGGCGCAGACGCCGCGCCGCATGGTGTACGGCGACCTGCTGGACGCGGATGGCAGCGTCATCGACAACGTGCTGTGCGTCCGGTTCCCCGGCCCGGACAGCTATACCGGCGAGGACTGTGCCGAGCTGCACTGTCACGGCTCGCCGGTGGTGCTGAACGCCGGTCTTACCGCGCTGTTCGCCGCCGGATGCCGGCAGGCCAAGGGAGGGGAGTTCACCCGCCGCGCCTTCCTTAACGGGCGGATGGATCTCATCCAGGCGGAGTCCGTGGCCGACCTCATCGACGCGGAGACGGCAGAGGCGGCGAAAAACGCGGTGTGCCAGCTGGACGGCGCCCTGAGCCGTGCCATCGGCCGCATCTACGACGGCTTGATGGATATGGCGGCGCGGTTTTACGCCGTGGTGGACTACCCCGATGAGGACATCGAGGACGTGCAGCGCCAGCAGATGCTGGACACGCTGCGTACCTCCCAGCAGGAGCTGGAGACGCTGCTGGCCACCTTCTCCCGGGGACAGCTTCTGCGGCTGGGCGTACCCACCGTCATTCTGGGGCGGCCCAACGCCGGGAAATCCTCCCTGCTCAACGCCCTGCTGGGCTACGACCGGGCCATCGTCACCGACATTGCCGGCACCACACGGGACACCGTGGAGGAAAAGGTGCTGGTGGGCGGCGTGCTGCTGCGGCTGACGGACACCGCCGGGATCCGGGACAGCGGCGACCGGATCGAGGCCATGGGCGTGGAACGCAGCCGTCAGGCGGCGCAGCGGGCGTCGCTGGCGCTGCTGGTGCTGGACGGCTCGCAGGCACTGTCGGAGGAGGACGAGCAGGCCATCGCCGCGGCACAGAGCGTACCCAACCTGCTGGTGCTGGTGAACAAGGGCGACCTGCCGCGCCGTTTGGACATCGGGCAGCTGGCTGACCGGTTCGACAACGTGCTGACCATCTCCGCCCGCACCGGTGAGGGGCTGGATACGCTTTCAGACGCGGTGGCGGCGCTGTATCCCGCCGGAGAGACCCCCGCCGGTGAGCTGCTGACCAACGCACGGCAGGCGGACGCCGTCTCCCGCGCCCTGTCCGCCGTGGCGGAGGCGCGGAGCGCCCTGCGCATCGGCATGACGCCGGATGTGGTGCTGACGGACTGCGAGGCGGCGCTGGAGGCGCTGGGCGAGCTGAACGGCAAGCGCATCCGGGAGGATCTGGTGGACACCATCTTCTCCCGCTTCTGCGTGGGGAAATAAGCACCCCCGCCGCCATCGGCGCAAATTTTTCACTTTTCCCTTTTCACGGGACGCTTTTCGTGATACCATGGAGTATCGAGACGATACGGATATCCATCTGCTGCAAGGAGGTTTTTACTATGCGCGACTACATCATCATGACTGACAGCTGCTGCGACCTGACCGACCATATGGCCAAGGAGCTGGAGCTGAACGTGGTACCCCTGACCGTACATATGGACGGCAAGGACTACGCCAACCTGCTGGACGGCAGCGAGATCAGCTTCGAGGAATTCTACAAGAACATCCGCGCCGGTATCCTCGGCACCACCTCCGCCGCCAACGTGGGGCAGTTTGAGGACGCCATGCGCGCCGTGCTGGCGCAGGGCAAGGACATCGTGTCCATCAACTTCTCCAGCGCCCTGTCCGCCACCTATCAGAACGCGGTCATCGCCGCCAAGACCATGGCCGACGAGTTCCCCGACAGCCGCGTGTATGTGGTGGATTCCCTGTCCGCGTCGCTGGGTCAGGGTCTGCTGCTGTATCTGGCCGTGCAGAAAAAGCGGGAGGGTCTGTCCGCCGAGGAGCTGGTGCAGTGGGTGGAGGAGAACAAGCTCCACATCGACCACTGGTTCACCGTGGACGACCTGAACTACCTGAAGATGGGCGGCCGCGTGTCCGCCACCACCGCGTTTCTGGGTACCATGCTGTCTATCAAGCCGGTGATGCACACCTCCGACGAGGGCAAGCTGGTGCCTGTGACAAAGGCCCGCGGCCGCAAGGCAAGCCTCCAAGCCCTCATCGACAAGGTGGCGGAGCTGGGCATCGAGCCCAGTGAGCAGGTGATGTTCATCTGTCAGGCGGACTGCGAGGTGGAGGCCCGTGCCGTGGCGGAGGAGCTGAAGGCACGCTACGGCGTGAAGGAGGTCTACATCAACTACATCGGCCCGGTGATCGGCAGCCATACCGGCCCCAACACCATGGGTCTGTTCTTCGTAGGCACCAAGCGCTGACACCATCACAGATGCGGAGGGAACACACATGGAATGGCTGGAGCTGAAGATCGATACCTCGCCGTCCGGGCTGGACGCGATGACAGAGCTGCTGGAGCAGCAGGGCATCACCGGCGTCATCATCGACGACGAGGCGGACTTCAAGGACTTTCTGGAGCATAATAAGCAGTACTGGGACTATGTGGACGAGGAGCTGCTGCGGGAGAAGGCCGGCGTCAGCCGCGTCACCTTCTATCTGGAGCGGAACGAGGCGGCGCTGCACACCATCGCGCAGGTGCGTATCGCCATGTCTGAGCTGAAAAAGGCGCACCCGGACTACGCCCCCCTGCGGCTGACCATCGACAACGTGGCGGACGCGGACTGGGAGAACAACTGGAAGAAATTCTACAAGCCCATGGAGATCGGGGAGCGGCTGCTGGTAGTCCCCCAGTGGGAGCAGGCCAAGAGGGATCATGGACGGGTGAAGCTGGTGCTGAACCCCGGTCTGACCTTCGGCACCGGCAGCCACGCCACCACCCGCCTGTGCTTACAGGCGCTGGACAAGTGCATCCATGGCGGCGAGAAGATCCTCGACCTGGGCTGCGGCAGCGGCATTCTGTCCATCGCCGCGCTGGTGCTGGGCGCCAAGGAGGCCTTTGCCTGCGACATCGATGAGAAGTGCGTGGATGTGGCCTACGAGAATGCCGCCCTCAACGGCGTGGGTAAGGATCGCTACACCGTGCGGTGGGGCGACGTGCTGACGGACACGACCCTGCAGGCGGAATTCGGCGGCGGCTACGATATGGTGGTGGCCAACATCGTGGCGGACGTCATCATGGGGCTTTCCGACAAGGTGCGCCCCTTCCTGAAGGAGGGCGGCCTGTTCCTCTGCTCCGGCATCATCGATGACCGGGCGGAGGAGGTGCTGGCCAAGCTCCGCGCCGACGGCTGGATGGTCCTCGAGCAGAACGACTCCGAGGGCTGGTACAGCTTCCTGTGCCGGTAACAACAACAAAAACAGCGCCGGGCATACGCCCGGCGCTGTTTTTGTTGTTGTTTATCGGTACTCTCTGGGTACGGCACTGTCCACGAACTTGGGCCGCACCTCAATACGCGCCGTGTCGCCCACGGCGCAGGGTACGCCCGTCACATCCGCTTCTATGGCCGTGGCGCCCACCACGCCCCGTACCGGACAGCGGCAGCCGTTGACCAGTACGGTCAGGACGTCGGCGCGCAGCAGCCTCCGCCCGGCGTGCAGCACCCGCCGCAGCCGATCCCGCAGGCGCAGGGCGTTGGTCTCCTCCGTCACCCCCACGCCGCTGGTGTAGCCCACCGGCAGCAGCGCCAGCCGCGTCTCCCGCCGCGTGCAATAGGCGCCGGTGTAGCCCACCGGCCAGCCGGCGGGCAGCGCCTTCAGCTCCGTCACCTGCGCCTCCAGCCAGCCGATGCGCTCCAGCCCCAGCGTGTCCGGCACGGACAGCCTTCCCAGCAGCGCCGAGCCAAGGCGCACCGCATCCAGATGCATCTCCGGATAACGCAGGAATGCGGTGGACGCGCAGACGTGGCGCAGCCCCGTGTCGATGCCCGCCTCCTGCAAAATGCGGACGCCCTCGGTAAACCGCCGGTATTGCAGGGCGGTGCATTTGGCGTTGGCGGCATCGGAGAGGTGGGTGAACACGCCCTCCACCCGGAGGGCGGGCAGCGCTTGCAGCAGAGCGGCGGCCTCCGCCGTCTCCTGCGGTAAAAAGCCGTATCGTCCCATGCCGGTGTCCAGCTTCACATGGACGCGGGCGGTAACGCCCCGCGCCGCAGCCGCATCAGACACGGCGCGGGCCGCGTCGGCGGAGCCGACAGTGAGGATCACGTCCCGCGCCAGCAGCGCGGCGATCTCCTCCGGCAGCGCGGTGGAGGACAGCATCAAGAGCTCCGCCGTGATACCGGCGGCCCGCAGGGCGGCGGCCTCCGCCGCCGTGGAGACAGCCAGCAGTGCCACACCCTGCGCCGTCAGGAAGCGGGCGTAGGGTACCAGACCCAGCCCGTAGCCGTTGCCCTTGACCACGGCGATGATCTGTGCGGACGTAAAACGCCGCAGCTTTTCGATATTGCGCGACAGCGCCGCGCTGTCAACAACAAATGCAGGCACGGCGTCCGCCTCCTCTCCGTAAGAGATGTCTGTAAGTCGATTATACACGGCCTGCGCCGGTTCGCAATCGGTCTGCCGCCGGTTTAAGGGCTCCGGCGGAAAGTCTTAAGAAAAACGCAAATTTCGACCGTTTTTCTGTACAAAGGTGGGGGCGTATCCGGGGATACGCCCCCCTGTTTTTCTCCCGTTATTCGCCGGTGTCCGGCAGGTAGCCCGGCGCCACCAGGATGATCTTGTTGCCCACGTCGTAGTGGCTGTCCGCCTCCACGCGGCTGGACAGCAGGTTGTCGTTCCCGTCGTAGATGTTCCGCCATGTGCGGACGAAGTAGCCGGTGTGGCCGTACTGGTCGATGACCTCATCGCCGGGCGCCACGTCCGGCGACTCCTGATAGACCACCTGATAGTCGTAGCTGGCCAGTACCGCGTTGGTGATGACCACATAGTGGTCATCCACCTTGGTACCCAGAATGGTGCAGGTCAGCTCATTGGTGTTGTCGTTGTAGGATGTGACGACCTTAATGGGGTAGTCCCGGCTGTTGCGGAAGGCGAAGTCCGGCCCGCCCCAGCTCACCGTGGCATCGCAGCCGATGGGCAGGTAGCCGGGGTTGAACATATGGCAATACCGCAGGACGATGTCCAGATCGCTGAGCATCACCGCGTAGTACAGGGTGGAGGACACCTGACAGATGCCGCCGCCGATGCCGGTGGTGGTGCGCCCCGCCTCGTAGACGCCCGCCTCATGGTAGCCGCGGGCCGCCGTGCGCTGCCCCACCGTGGAGTTGTACCAGAACTCCTCGCCGGGGTTGTAGATCCTGCCGTTGATGGCGGCGGCCGCCAGCTTGATGTTCTGGTGACGGCCCCACGGCCCGGCACATTTGGTGGTGCAGGTACCCAGCACGTCACGGAACATACATTCCTCCAGCTCCTCCGTGGACACGGTGGGGAACTCCACCTGTGCGTCGGCCAGGAACTCCGTACCCGCCGGGGCGGCGTCCAGCTGCGCCTGCACCGCCGCCACATCAAAGGCCACGCCGATGTGGGACTGGGTGGGCTTGCCCGTCTCCTTGTTGCAGACGGCCTCCACCTTCTCCCCCGCCAGCTGGTCGTGGAGCGCCTGCACGTCCACGGTCTCCGCCTTCTTCTCCTCATAGACGCAGGCCACCGGCGTCAGCGCGCCGCTTTGCAGCATGGCGGTCAGGTCCCGCTCCAGCCTGGGCGCATCCAGCATACGGCCATCGGCGGGCTTGGTGATATACAGACCCTCGCCCTTTTCCAGACGGTAGCCGCCGTCCACCACGGTGCAGTTCAGGCTGGCGGACAGCTTTTCGCAGGCGGTGTCCAGCGCGGCGCTGTCCACATCAAAGGACGGCACGGCGGAGGTCTGGGCAAACCAGCTGTGGATATACTCCCAGCCGCCACGCAGCCACGCCAGCGCGCCGCCGCCCCAGCTCTCGTACCGCCGGGACGCACCGGCGGCGACAGCCGCCGCCTCCGGCGTCACGGTGACGCCCAGCTCCTCCAGCGACACGCTGCCGATATCCGCATCGTTCTCCGTCAGAGATACCTTGGTATCCCTGACGGTCTGAGCGCCCTGCTTTTCCCAGAGCGCAACGATCTCCTGCTCCGTCATCTTCGACACGTCCACCCCCAGCACATCCGTACGGGGAAGGGCGGTGCCGCCGTACACGGTCTGCACCACCACGCAGGCGGCCAGATATGCCAGCACCAATACGCCCAAAAGGATGCCGATCACCAGCGCCGCTTTTTTGCCGCCGGTCATGGGCGTCTTTGACGGGGCGGCGGTCTCCAGCCGGGCGCCGCCCTCCTTTTCCGTTACAACAGAGGACACTTTGTTCATTTCTTCCACCGATGTCCCCCCTCCTTTTTCCATGTGTATACGGGCATTTTCCCGTTTTTGCCCATAATACCACAGGAAATAGGGAAATGGGTTACGATTCCGTAACAACACCGGCCTCCCTGCGCTTGGGGATGTGGATGGTCAGCAGGATCTCCTCCTCCGTGTCCCGGCGGCCCACCTCCGCGCCTACCCCCGCCGACTGCATCAGCCGGACGCCCCGCTCCACGCTGTTGAGAAACAGCCGCACGTCCTTGATGATATAGGTGGGTCTTCTTCGGGGCGGCTCTGTCCGGTTTTCCGCGATGAGCCGGTCTATGTACTGCTCGGTCTGCGCCACGTTCAGGCCGCGCTTTCCGATGTGCCGCGCCGCCGCCAGCTGCTGCTCCGGGTCGGTGAGCCGCAGCAGGGTGCGGGCGTGGCGCTCCGTCAGGCCGTACTGCCGCAGGCAGTCGATCACCGGCGCGCTCAGCCGCAAAAGACGCAGCTTGTTGGCAATGGTGGGCTGGGACTTCCCCAGCTTCTCCGCCGCCTGCTGTTGGGACAGGCCGTACCGCCGGATGAGCCGGGCGATAGCCGCCGCCTCCTCCATGTAGTCCAGATCCCGGCGCTGGAGGTTCTCGATCAGCGCCAGCAGCGCCGCGTCCTCCTCCCCCACCTCGGCGATGAGGCAGGGAACCTCCCGCAGTCCGGCGATGCGGGCGGCGCGGAGGCGGCGCTCCCCCGCCACCAGCTCGTAGACGCCGCCCCGGTCCCGCACGGTCAGGGGCTGCAAAATCCCGTAGGCGCTGATGCTGTCCGCCAGCTCCCGCAGCGCCGTCTCGTCGAAGCTGCGCCGTGGCTGCTGGGGGTTGGGACGCACCGCGTTGATGGGGATATAGCGAACGCGGCTGGACAGGAATTCCCCCTTCTGGTTCTTCTTCATGCTCCTCCCCTCCTTTTGTCCAGTCTACGGCAAGAGAACTGCGAAATCGGGCAGAAATTGTCGGGAAATTCAAAAAACAGCCAAGGACGTAAAAAAAGACGCCCGCAGGCGTCTTTTTTGCGTCCTTATTGCCGTTCCCGCTTCAGGCGGCGGATGTCCTCCCCGAAGAAGGGCAGGATCTCGTACTCCCCCTCCAGCCGGGACAGCACCGACCGGCCGTAGCGGCTGCCGATCTCCTCCGGCGCCAGATTGGTGCTGATGATGGTGGAGCGTCCCGCCATCAGCCGCCCGTTGACGATCTGGTACAGGGCGCTCTGGACGAAGGACGTGGTCATCTCCGTACCCAGATCGTCCAGGATCAGCAGGTCGCACCGCATACAACGGTCCGCATCCTCGCTGCCGCCGTCGTCCCGGCGGAACTTGGCGTCCTCAAACCGGCTGAACACGCTGGCGGCGGTGTCGTACACCACGGAAAAGCCGTTCTCGCTGACCACCCGCGCAATGCAGGCGGAGAGGAACGTCTTGCCCAGCCCCGTGCCGCCGGACAGCAGCAGGTCGCCGCTGCCTTTAGCGAATTGGTAGGCGTAGTCCCGGCAGACATCGTAGTTGCGCTCCATGTTCTCCCGGGGGGAGATGCCGAAGGCGGGCTGTACCGCGCTGTCGTACCAGTCGAAGCTGAAGGTCTCGAAGCTGTCCTCCCCCAGCGGCAGCAGGCGGGAAAGCTCCGCCAGCTGCTCCCGGGCGTAGTACGCCCGCAGGCACGCGCACACGCCGCCGGAGACATAGCCGGTGTCGCCGCACTTGGCGCAGGCGGGTTTCTCCTCCAGATAGTCCGCCGGGTAGCCCAGCGACGCCAGCAGCTCCGCTCGCTCCCGCTGGAGCTGGAGGTTCTCGTCCCGCAGCACCCGGATAGCCGGCACCGGGTCCGTCCCCCGCGCCAGCGCGGAGGAGATGATGCGCCCCATGGTGCCGCGCAGCTCCGCCTCGATCTCCGCCAGACGGGGCGCACGGGCGTAGGCGGTACGCCGCCGCTGCTCCAGCTGGGCGGCGCGGCGCTGCTTATCCTCGTCAAAGCGGGTCAGCGCCCGCTGCATGATCCTGCCGTCGTATGCCATATCCTCACCTCTTGATGTACCGGCGCATCCACGCATTCTGCTCACCGCCGCCCTGCTCGCCGCCGGCCGGCGGCGTGGGAGACGGCTTGCGCTCCTCGCCCCGCTGCACCTGCTGGGGGGTGTGCCACCCGCTGTCGTGCCAGCGGCGCAGGATGCCGTTGAGATAGCGCCAGTTCATGTCCTTCTTGTAAAATACCGTCCGCTCATAGGCCATGGCCACCGTCTCCGGCGGGAAGCCCATGTCCATCCAGTCCGAGATGTAGCGGCTCTCCGCCTCCACCGGGGGACGCTCCGGCAGGTGCAGCGCCTGCATATACGCCCCCATCTTCTGGCGGCGGCGGCTCCATGTCCGCAGGTAGGCGGCGGCGCTGACCTGATCGAAAAGCCCCAGCTGCGCCCAGTGGTAGCCCTCCTTCTCCACCTGCCGCATGGTGGGGCGGCGTCCCTCGCCCCACTGGGCCTTGGCGCGCTCCACGCAGTGGCACAGCAGCAGATAGATCACATCCGCCGGCAGCCCCAGATCGTCGTATAGTCCCGCCAGAATTTGCAGGTCGGCGGTACGCAGCTTCTTGCCCAGCTGCTGCTCCGCCTGCGGGATCAGCAGGCGGAAGCCCTCGTTGTCCGTCAGCAGCGCGGTGATATCCTCCGCGGAGTAGGCGGGGCGCTCCGCCGCCGGCTCAGAGCGGGGCTGCTGAGGACGGGGCAAAAGCCCCAGCTCCTGCAAAACGCCCTCCGCCGCGTCCAGACGCAGGCGGCTCATGGTGGGCAGCACCTTCTCCAGCTCCTCCGGCGTGACGCCGCGGCCAAACCGCTGGAGTGCCAGATACAGCAACGCCGCATCGCCCTCCCCGCGCCTGAGCAGGCTCTCCACCGCCGAGGCGGGCAGGGTCATATTCTCTTGTCCGCCACGCAGGATATAGCCGCTCACGGCACACGCCTCCCTCTTTTATCAGTCTCCTTATTCTACATGAAAAGTGCGGCGGCGTAAAGCGGGCGCGGTCACATTTTTACAAATTTCCGCTTTTCGGCAAAATACACTTTCCACGCCGTGAAATTGTGCTATAATGGATGCTGTATAAGCATCTCTATCAATAGGAGCAGAGTGAACTTTTTACGGATATACAGAGGAGGTTGACCTATGGCGAATCGGGTAACGATGACCATCTGCGGCATGGAATACACGCTGGTCGCGGAGGAGGACGCCGCCTACATGGAGAAGGTAGGCGCCATGGTGGACGGTGAGATGCGTCAGTTGATGGACGGCACCCACATGAGCCGTGACAACGCTGCCGTGCTGGCCGCCGTGAATCTGGCGGACGAGCTGTGCAAGGCCCAGGAGAATGCCGATAACCTGCGCCGCCAGCTGAAGACCTATCTGGACGAGGCCAGCCGCGCCAAGAACGAGGCCGCCGAGCTGCGCCGCAAGCTGCAAAATCAGCAGGGCCGCAAGGGATGATGGAGCTTCTCTCCCCCGCCGGCGGCTTTGACTCCCTGATCGCCGCCGTCCAGACCGGCGCGGACGCGGTCTATATGGGCTTCGGCGCGTTCAATGCGCGGCGCAGCGCCAAGAATTTCACCGACGAGGAATTTGCGTTGGCGGTTTCTTATTGCCATTTGCGGGGTGTACGGGTCTTTCTGACGCTGAACACCCTGCTGACCGACCGGGAGCTGGTGCAGGCCGCGGACGCCCTGAAAAAAGCCTGCGCCATGGGCGTGGACGCCATACTGGTGCAGGACTGGGGGCTTCTGACGCTGGCGCGGGAGATCGTGCCGGACGTGCCGCTCCACGCCAGCACCCAGATGAGCCTGTTCACGCTGGGCGGTGCCAACGAGGCCGCCGCCCTGGGCATGGAGCGGGTGGTGCTGGCCCGGGAGCTGAACCGGGACGAGGTGCGGGAGATCTGCGCCGGCTGTCCCGCCGAGATCGAGATCTTTATCCACGGCGCGCTTTGTATGTGCTACTCCGGACAGTGCGAGATGAGCGCCGTGGTGGGCGAGCGCAGCGGCAACCGGGGCGCCTGCGCCCAGCCCTGCCGCCTGCCCTACGGGGTCGACGGCCCCTGCCGGGGCGGGCATCCCCTGAGCCTGAAGGACGCCAATCTCTCCGCGTATCTCGGGGAGATGGAGGAGATGGGCGTGGCCTGCCTCAAGCTGGAGGGCCGCATGAAGCGCCCGGAATATGTGGCGGTCATCACCGGCATCTACCGGCGGCTGCTCGATGAAAAGCGCCGTCCTACGGCGGAGGAAGCCCGCCGGCTGGAGCAGGCGTTCTCCCGCAGCGGCTTCACCGACGGGTACTGGCTGGGCAAGAAGGGCCCCCAGATGTTCGGCACCCGTCCGGAGAACGCGCCGGAACCCAAGGAGCTGTTCGCCGAGGCGCGGGCGCAGTACGAGAACGGGCGGGAGAACCGGAGGATACCGGTGTCTCTGGCCATCCGGGTGCAGGCGGGCAAGCCGGTGTCGCTGGCAGTGGCCTGCCAGAGCAACAACGGTCTGATGAACGTATGGGCGCAGGGCCCGGTGCCGGAGACGGCCCGCAGCCGCGCCCTGACCGCCGAGGAGCTGCAGGAGCGGCTGAGCAAGACCGGCGGCACCGTGTTCACGGTGGAGCAGTTCCGTGCGGAGCTGGACGACGGTCTGATGCTGCCGGCCAGCGTCATCAACGGCCTGCGGCGGGACGCGCTGGAGGGGCTGAAGCAGCGGCTGGAGCAGGACTGGTTCCTGCGGCGGATGAGTCCCTGGCAGAAGGAGGAACTGCGGCAGGGCCGCGACCCCCACGTCCGGCGTGTGCTGGAGGCGGCGGCGCTGCCCGAGGCGCCGGAGCCACCCAAGACGATGCGCTTTACCTGCTCCGTATTGAAGGCCCAGCAGGTGACGGCGGCGCTGCTAGCGGAAAAGCCCGCCATCGTCTATGTCCCCATCGAGGAGCTGGAACGGCTGGACGCCGGGCTGGACTGGGGCGGAACGGAGCTATGCGCCGTGCTGCCCCGCATTTTCCGGACGGCGGACGAGCCGGTGCTGCGGCAGCTTCTGGCGCAGCACCCGGAGGCGACGGCGGTGGCTGTCGGCAATCTGGGTCATCTGCCCATCGTGCGGGGCCTGGGGCGGACGCTGCGGGGCGACTTCGGATTGAATATCTTCAACTCCCGCGCCCTCCTGTTCTGGCGGGAGCAGGGACTGTCCAGCGCCACGGCGTCCTTTGAGCTGCGGTGGCAGCAGCTACGCGATCTGAACAAGCACCTGCCCTGCGAGGCCATCGTCTACGGACGGCTGCCGCTGATGGTGATGGAGAACTGCGTCACCCGGTGTAATGTGGGCTGTACCCACGGGGCAGGCAGCGTCCTCACCGACCGTACCGGCGCACAATTCCCCGTGACCTGCGGCTATGGCTGCCGGTGCGAGATCCAGAACAGCAGGACGCTGTTCCTGGCCGACAAGCCGGAGATGCACCGCTGCGGCCTGACCTACGGGCGGCTGCGGTTCACCACGGAAACGCCGGAGCAGTGCGCCGCCGTGCTGCGGCGGTACAAGGACGGCGGCGACTGGACGCCGGACGACATGACACGCGGGCTGTTTTACCGGGGCGTCGAGTAAACATACCGTATAATTTACGCGAAATATTACGAATAGTTTTCATATTTTCAGAAAAAGGTGTTCTTATGGAGTTAAAGATCAAGGCCCTGTCCCCCAAAATCGGAACGGATATCCCCCTGCCCTGCTTTGCCACGGCGGGAGCGGCGTGCATGGATCTGTGCGCCTGCATCGACCAGCCGGTGACGCTGGCCGCCGGTGAACGGCGGCTCATCCCCACCGGTCTCGCCATTGCCCTGCCCTCGGCGGACTATGTGGCGCTGGTGTTTGCCCGCAGCGGGCTGGGCATCAAGCAGGGCGTGTGCCTCGCCAACGGCGTGGGCGTCATCGACAGCGACTACCGCGGCGAGATCGGCGTGGGGCTGGTGAATCTGGGCGACAGCCCCTACACCGTCCGGCCCGGCGACCGCATCGCCCAGCTGATGGTGACGCCGGTGGTGCGGCCCACGGTGGTGCCGGTCAGCGAGCTGGACGAGACAGACCGGGGCGCAGGCGGCTTCGGCTCCACAGGGCGGTGAGCGGTATGGCAAGGATCGTACTGGCCTCCGGCTCCCCCCGGCGGCAGGAGCTTTTGCAGCGCATCGGCATCCGCGATTTTACCATCCGGGTGCCGCAGGTGGAGGAGTGGTATCCCGACGGCCTGACGCCGGAGGAGATCGTGTGCTACATCTCCCGGGAGAAGTCGCAGGCAGTCCCCTCCGACCAGGAGGAGATCGTCATCACCGCCGATACCATGGTGTTTCTGGACGACAAAAAGCTGGGCAAGCCCGCCGACGAGTCGGAGGCGCTGGCCATGCTGACGGCCTTGCAGGGGCGGCACCACACCGTCTGCACCGGCGTAACGGTGCGGCAGGGACAGCGGGTGCTGACCCGCGCCCAGTCCACCCACGTCTATTTCCGCCCCGCATCGGAGGCAGAGCTGCGCGCCTACATCGCCGGCGGCGAGCCGATGGACAAGGCGGGCGCCTATGGTGTGCAGGGACAGGGCGCGCTGCTGGTGGAGCGCATCGACGGCGACTTTTTCAATGTGATGGGTCTGCCGGTGCTGCTGCTGAGCCGTATGCTGGCGGACTTCGGTATCACCCTGCTGGGTTGAGAGGAAACGACGGATGAAACGATTTTTTACGAAGACCGGCATCTGGCTGCTGGGCGGCGCGGCGGTCATCGCCGTGGTGCTGTGCATCATCTCGGCGCTGGGCTCCGGCACCAGTCTGCTGCACAACGCACTGGGCGTCATCGCCTCCCCCTTCCGCTCGGCGGGCGCGGCGGTGGTGGCATGGGTGGACGGCATCGGCGACCACTTTGCCAGCATCGAGGACTTGCAGGCGGAGAACGAAGCGCTGCGGCAGGAAAATGCCGAGCTGCGGCAGGAGCTGCGGGCGGCCACACCTGCCGCCGAGGAGAATGAGCGGCTGCGCAAGCTGCTGGAGCTACGCTCCCAGCGCAACGACCTGACCTTCGAGGCGGCCCGCATCACCCAGCGGGACGTGTCCAACTGGTCCAGTACGCTGGTGCTGAACCGTGGCAGCCGCCACGGTGTGGCGGAAAACGACTGCGCCGTGGATTGCTACGGCAATCTGGTGGGCGTGGTGACGGAGGTGGGCCTGAATTGGTGCCGCCTGACCACCATTCTGGACACCGGCTCCCAACTGGGCGCCATGGTGTTCCGCACGGAGGAGACGGCCATCGCCGCCGGCGACCTGACGCTGATGACGGAGGGCAAGCTGAAGCTCAGCTACCTGCCGGACTCCTCCACCCTCATCAAGGGCGATCTGGTGGTCACCTCCGGGCTGGGCGGCTATTACCCCTTCGGGCTGCCCATCGGCTCCGTGGAGGAGGTACGCACCGACGACGGCGGGCTGGCCCGCTATGCGGTGCTGACGCCCCGCTGTGAGCTGGATACCCTGACGGACCTGTATATCGTGACGGATTTCGACGTGGTGGAGTGACCGCGGGAAAGGATCGGCTATGACACGACGCGCTGTGGTGCGAAAGTGGATATTGTACTGCCTGTGTGCGCTGCTGCTGGTGCTGGTGCAGAACATGGTGCTGGTGTATGTGCGCATAGGCGGCGTACACCCGTTTTTGCTGCCGGCGCTGGCGCTGATCCCCGTCACGCTGGAGCGCAGCGGGCCGTCGCTGCTGTACGCCCTGTTTTTCGGGCTGGCCTGTGACCTGCTGATCCCCTCCGGCGTATTCGTGTGCTTCTACTGCCTGACGTTTTTCATCGCGGCGATTCTGGCGCGGCTGCTGTCCGGGCAGGTCATCGCGGCAGGCCTGTTCTGCTCGCTGACCGTCTCCGCCGTGGGACTGCTGCTGTGCGGCTTTTTGCAGATCATGCTGCTGACGTCCCAACACGGCGTCTCCATCGGCCCGGCGCTGACGCTGCTGGGCAAGGAGCTGCTGCTGTCGTTGGCGGTAACGCCGCTGGCACATTTTCCCTTCCGCAAGCTCTTCCGGCTGACGCGGAGCGACTGACAATGAGGAGTTTCCCATGATAAAGAATCCACATCCCGCCAAGCGGCGGGTCCTGATCCTGCTGGGTCTTTTCGGCGTATGCCTGCTGCTGTTTCTGGCGGTGCTGTATGACGCGCAGGTGCTGCACGGCAGTGAGAACCGCGCCAAATCCATCTCCAGCAACGCCGCCAGCGAAACGGTGTCCGCCTCCCGCGGCATCATCACCGACCGGAACGGCAAGGTCCTGGTATCTAACCGGCTGGCCTATACGCTGGTGTTCGACCGCAGCGGCTTTTCCGACGAGGAGGCGCTGAACAGCGCCATTTTGCGGCTGGTCCGGCTGTGCCGGGAGACAGACACAGCGTGGAACGATACGCTGCCCATCGGACAAAGCGGCAGCTTTTCCCGCTATGTCAGCAGCCGTTCGGAGAGCTTCAGCGCCTTTCTGAAGAAAAATAAACTGACAGAGAACGCCACCGGGCAGGAGCTGCTGGCGGAGCTGCGGACGCTGTACCACATCGACGAGGGTCTGTCGGACGCGGAGGCCCGGTTGGTGGCGGGCGTGCGGTATGAGCTGCACAGCCGCAGCAGCTACACCTTTGCCGAGGATGTGTCCTCGGAGGTGCTGAGCCTCATCACCGACGGGCGGTACGAGGGCGTCAGCATCCACACCGCCTCTGCCCGCGTCTACAACACCACGCTGGCCGCCCATATCCTCGGCACCATCGGCCCCATCTGGCAGGAGGAGTGGAGCAGCGACGAAAAGACCGGCTATGTGGGCTACGCGGACAAGGGCTACTCCATGAACGATCTGGTGGGCAAGGCCGGTGTGGAGAAGGCCTTTGAGCCGTACCTGCGGGGCAGAGACGGCAAGCGCCTCATCACCACCGACGAAAACGGCAAGCTCACCGGCGAGCTGTACACCCGGGAGCCCCAGCCCGGCGGAACGGTGGCGCTGACGCTGGACATCGACCTACAGGCCGATGTGGAGCAGGCGCTGGCCAACACCATCTCCGGCATGATCGACAAGGACAGCAACGAGCGCGGCGGCGCTGCCGCCGTGGTATCGGTGGGCAGCGGCGAGGTGCTGGCACTGGCCAGCTACCCCTCCTATGACCTGTCCACCTTCAACGAGGACTACGAGACGCTGGTGGCGGACGAGCGGCTGCCCATGTTCAACCGCGCCACGCAGGGTGCGTACGCCCCCGGCTCCACCTTCAAGATGTGTACCGCCGTGGCGGCGCTGGAGAGCGGCATCATCACCCCCTCCTCCATCATTCAGGACCGCGGCATCTATACCTATTATACCCATCCCCAGCCCATGT
>ERZ827150.3232-NODE-3232-length-16203-cov-3.254583_pt1 | contig 16203 bp, 19 predicted proteins | sample MGYA00519779_ERZ827150 | MGnify/ENA primary metagenome ERZ827150 (study PRJEB31778, sample SAMEA3449267) | human gut metagenome | biome: human gut; feature: human-associated habitat; material: faeces | place: United Kingdom | collected 2010/2012 ...
ACATCTGGTCTGCGGCATAGTGTTCGACATGACCGACAACCTTGATGTGAAACTTGTACTGGCGGACAGCCCGTTTGAAAGAAGACAACTGGTAACCGTCAGGATATTCCGCATGGTATTCCTTGAACAGTTTTCTGACACTAGTCCCCTTACGTGACAGGCGGGATACATACTCGGGAAGCAGGGCCTCCAGTTCAATCCGCCTGGAAGAAGGTTAACGATGCCGGGATTCCGTACTGCCAAATATCACATGCAGCTGCTCATCGGAGAGGGAAAGGAGCTGGTCAATGCTTTTCCCGCTTGAAAGGAACAGGCGGACATACTTGCGGACTGTGTTACGGGAAGTATGAAACGTATCAGCCGTTTTCTTGATTCCCATCCCGGCCGCATAACATCGTAAAATGTTTTTGATTCTTTTATTCATTTGCATAGACTTTATTATCACCCCACTACACCAGGACTAGGGTACTCAAATATACGCAAATAAACAAGTAGATTCATGTTATTTACGGTGTAAACGGGGAAAGACTGGAGATCGGGTGGGATTACGGTGGCTCTTTACCGTTTTTTGTTGTTAGTGGATTGTTATATAGATATTTTATGGTGTATTATTAATCGATCGTTTAATGCGATGCAAATATACAGCAATTTTTAATATCATAATCCTTTTATCGGAAATTTTCTACTCCTAATTATTAGGTATTTACATTTTGGCATGCTTACTATCATTAAACGATCATTTTTTGATGAAAAATATTGTTTGGTGTGACAGTTTTCTTGCATCTATAATTCATAGCACTGTTTAAGTGGGGCGCAAGAAACGCGTGGCAATAAATCAGGACCGGTAACAGGGTTAGTGCGCGAAGCGCATCCGGTTCATTCATTCTCTCTTCCCTTGGAAATGGCAAGGGGTGAGAAACTGTTTTTAAAGCAGAATCAATAATCAAATGATCGGGGATAAGAAAATGAACTGGTATGTCGCTTACACGCGGGTGAACCAGGAATTGTTTATCAAGAAGAAATTGGACGAGTTGGGGATTGAGAATTTTCTACCCCAGGAAGAGTATGTTCGTGAAACGCCCCTGGGACGGAAGACGATCCGCGTACTCTTGATTCACGGGATGATTTTTATTCACGCGGACAAGGCCACGAGTTTCTCCTTGATCAACGATTATTCTTTGAATATCATTTACCTGAAAGACGTGGAGGGACGCCATGCCTTGATTGTTCCCGACAAGCAGATGGAGGATTTCATGTTTCTCCTGGATTTTTCCCCGGAGGGGATAGAGGTGTTGAACAAGGACTTGAAGCGGGGTGACAAGGTGCGGGTGATCAAGGGCCCCTTGCAAGGCTTGAAGGGTGAGTTGGTTCGGTTGAGGGGACACAAGCGGGTAGTGATCCGGTTGGATGGAGTCGCTTCTATTGCCACGTCTTATATTCCGGGTTCATTCTTGGAGAGAATAGAGTAAAATAAAACAATGGAAAAAGGTTTGTTTCACGATTTGTACAAGCGATTGAACACGCTTGACGTCCGGTCGTATTCCCCGGATCAATTGTCTGGTTTGTTGCACGGTTACTTGACCGTGTATTCCATGGTGCGGGTGTACCCGTGGTTGGAGGCGGATTTCGGTCTGCCGGTGGATATTCACGAGCGGGCGAAAGCGATTGCCCGTGTATTCCTGGGCCAGCTGGGCAACAAGGACGTGCCGGTGGATACCCGCGCGGGTTACGTGGCGGACGTGATGGATGTCTATCAAGTGTACTCCGACCTGGGGTACTTGGATAGTGGGGTGGACGCGGCTTACGGTATACTCTCGTCCCGGGATAATGGTCGGATTGCGTTGCCTTGCCGTACCCCGAATGTTTGCCGATTGTTGTGCAATTGCTACTATTTCGCGGGTGACGAGGAGTGTGGGGAACTGGCCGGAAGGTTGGTGACGGAGGCGTTGGGGTATATCCGTGGCAGTGATCGTGGCGACTTACTGGCGTGGTGGGATGCCATTTGCTTGTACGATGACACGGTCGGGGCGATGAAGCTATCGCGGGTGGAACAGGAGCGATTGGACGGTGAACGTGCCCGCTTGCGGGTCAGCGTGGAGCGGGAGGAGGATGCGATGATCGAGAGGTTCCGTCAGGCGGGAGTGGATGCGGACGCGGGAATGGCGACAGGGGTATTCTATATCTTGGCGAGGAGGGAGTTCGAGAGATGTAACGGGAAGAAATAAGCCATTTTCAGAAAAGATTTGCAAAGAACGATGATTTGGTAAAGTGAAAATAATTTGTATATTTGTCGAAAATAAGAGGTTATGGCAAAACAGAATTTCGCTTCAAAGCAGATACGAAACGAGGAAGACGTGAAAAACTTCTTCCAGCGCATGTTTGATAATAAACAGGCGTGGATGGATTGTGTTCGTAAGAATAAGCCTGTGAAGAACTTGAATAAGCAAGGGATCAAGTTGGCCTCTTTGGATAAAGTGTTGGGTTAATCCTGTATCCCATGACTTCTATTTCCCTTGATGCCCCGTATGAAATTGTTGAAATTGATGAAAACACGGCAGTCTTTTTTACCGGGAATGGTATAAAATATATCGTCGGTTTTGTTGAAGACGAGAGTTTGGGTATTGATAACGTGTATCAAATTTACCTCACGAAGGATCAGAGTGATAAAGTGATCGGGACAGATCCCGATATCGGCAAGACGTTGGTTGCGTTTCTCTTGTCTTTTTTCTGGAATAAAGATCATGTCTTGACTTATGTTTGTGATGTGAATGACAGGCACCAGTCCGCAAGGGATCGTAAATTTAAAACGTGATTTCGGCGGTACGCGGATGTTGATACTTTCGAGTTGTTATCTGAAAGTATAGATGTAGCCGGATGTTCTTATTACATGGCATTGATTGTTAGCCGGGAGCATCGGGACTTGGAAATGGTGAAAAAAGTATTCCTGACTCAAGTACAGGAATTGAGGGCCAAGATTGATTGAGCTTCGAGGGACAAAATTTTACCCCGTTTTACATGAATGTGGAACGTGATAAACTCGTGTTGCAATGATATTGGGTACGGAGGAAAAAAGGCGTTGATTCGCTATTGCGTGCAAAAGGCATATGCGACTCTTGTTGAGGTTTGAGATAATGCGAACCTTGGGTATTGGACACTTGCGGCTAGTCGGATTGTATTATTCTGTTTATCACGTGGCGAAAACATTGCTTTTAGACCGAAATATTGAAGTCCACACGCATATGGGGATGATTCGTTTGATCGGAATGAACTTTGTGAACGAGGAAATATTGACCAAAGAGGATGAGAGATTGTTATCTCACTTGTTCGATATGCACCAAACGGGAGACTACGGTGATTTTATCAAATGGACGGAGGAAGATGTTAGTCCTCTTTTTGACAAGGCTTTGGAACTTATCCAAAAGATGGAAAGTTTAATTCTCTCGAAATGGATTTGAATTTTAAAATTTGGTAGATCTTTAATGATTGCGGGAATTATATGAGTTTAATCCCTATTAAAATTATAGGCTACCAGTTAATACTAAATTCAGAGTCTAATTTTAATATAACTCGTGTTTACGTAATAATTACTATATCTTGTAAAAGAGAGATTTTCTAAAGAGAGCATTAATAAATGAATACAAAAATCACAAAATCTACTCGTGTAGCAAAAAACACTATTTTATTGTATATACGAATGATGGTCGTTATGCTGATCAATCTTTATACAGTGAGGCTTGTGTTGAATGCTTTAGGGGTAGAGGATTATGGTGTTTATAATGTCATTGCTGGAGTTATAATTATGCTTCAGTCCGTTAGTAGTGTACTTTCAACCGCAACACAGAGATTTTATTCCTATTCTATAGGAGAAAATAGGCCTGAATATTTGAAAAATATATTCTCAGCAAGTATTAATATTTATGTTTTATTTTCATTTTTAGTTATAGTTTTAGGGGAAACAATCGGTTTGTGGTTTGTTAATACACAATTAGTGATACCAACTGAAAGAATGATAGCTGCTAATTATGTATATCAATTTTCTATTTTTTCATTTGTTTGTACGATTATTCAAGTTCCGTATTCTGCTGTAACGATTGCCCATGAAGATATGGGGATATTTGCAGTAATAAGTACTTTAGAGGCGGTATTGAAATTGATGTTTGCGTGGTTGCTTTTTATAATTCCTTTTGATAAATTAATTTTTTATGGGGCATTTTTATTTTTGATTCCGGTATTAAGTCTGATTCTTTATATGGTTATTGGACATGGAAAATACGCTGAATGCCATTATCAAAAGAAAATAGAAAGGTCTTTGTATAAAAAAATGCTTTCTTTTTCAGGTTGGACCTTGTTTAGCTCTTTGGCAGGGACGGGAATTAATCAAGTTAATACAATACTGGTTAATATATTTTTTGGTCCTGTGGTTAATGCGGCTAGGGCTATCGCTCTTCAAATTAATTCAGCGATGAGTTCTTTTTGTGCGAGTTTTTTGACGGCAATAAAACCCCCGATGATAAAATCGTATGCAGAGGGAGATCATGTTTATTTAAACAAGATCTTTTATTTGAGTAACAAATTTGTATACTATTGTTTATTATTAGTTTGCTTGCCCTTGCTCTTCGAGATGGATACTGTTTTAGAGTTGTGGCTGAAGATTGTGGATGTTCAAACTGTTTTGTTTTCGAGGCTCATTTTGATTTACGCGTTAATCATGTCGTTAAATAATCCCATATCAATCATTATTCAAGCTACAGGTTATGTCAAAGAGTATAGCGTTTTTGTTGAATTTTTTACCCTCTTAAGTGTTCCCGTTACCTATATATTGTTCAAGCTAGGGTATCCTGCTTACACTACTTTTGTTGTAATGGTCATTGTTGCTTTTGCGGCTCATATTGTGCGTTTGATCTATTTGAAAAAGTATTATAATCTTTTTAGCTATTCCGAGTATATAAAATTGTTTATACTACCGGCTATTCTTATAACGTTTGTTGTATTCTTGTTGGTTGGTGTAGTACATTTTGCGATCTCAAATGCTTTACTACGTCTATGTCTGACGGTATTGATATCTGTAGTTTCGACAACACTATTAACGTTTCTGATCGGATTGTCTAAAAATGAAAAGGGAATGCTTAAAGCATTAATAGTTGGAATGAAACGATAATAAAAAAAAATTACGTGGATCAGATAATAAGTTACGTGAATATTGTTGTGTATATATTGATTTGGATTGTAACAATCATCATATATCAAAGAAAAAGACGACATTTTGATGCTGGGAGCATGCTTCTTTCCTTGTTTTTAGTATATTCGATTGCTTCTCTATTTTTATATAATAATAGGGATGATTTTGGTCTTATTCGTTTTTTCCCTTTTGTCTATTTGTATTTGATGTTTATGCTGGCTTCTTCTCCCGTGTTGAAGTTTAATAGTTATAAGATAAAAGAAATTCAACGTCCAAATTTGTTTTTGGTGAGAATGCTTTCTTTGGTTTTTATTGCTGCAACATTGCCTAGTTTACCAAGTATTTTAACAAACTTTTCTCTTGGTTTTAAATTGATGTTGGTTGACATGGCTGCAGCGGGGGATATATACAATGAAACGATGGCTGATAGTTACAATTCCTTAGGTGATGGAAGGATTTCAAATTTACGATCAATTGTTTCTAATTGTTTTACGAATTTCGGCGTTTTGTTACTCTTTTATAATTTAACGTTAAAGAAACAGAGCAAATTTATATCTGTCGGTATTTTACTATCTTGTTTGACCTTGGTAATTGGTAATATCGCTATTTCTCAGCGAGGTCCAGTCGTGGATATTTTATTAAACTTGGTAATAACTTATCTCGCATTTAAAAAATTCTTGCCAACCAAGACGTGCAATTTAGTTCGAAGAGTGGGAGTCATAATATTGACATTTGTGTTTGTTTCGATTTTGGCTATAACAATCGGGCGTTTTCAGAATTGGGGTGATGGACCTTTGGTGTCAATATATAATTATGCTGGACAGCAAAATCTGTCTTTTAATAAATACGGGTTAGATAATGGGGGACTTAGGTATGGAGATCGCACATTTCCGCTGTTTAAGCGTATGTTAGGATTTGAAAATGTGCCTAAAAGTTTTTGGAAAAGAAGGGCGAAATATCCTAATTTGAAAGTTAATGATGAAACATTTATTTCATTCGTAGGGGATTTTACCTTAGATTTTGGACCATTTATAGCACCGATAATTTTTTTAGTTTTTACGCTATTCGTATTGCAAAAAACGAGAATTCGAAATGGAGGAATAGCGTTTCATCAATTAATACTTCTTCATTTTGTGATGTGCGTTTGTGTACAAGGTGGTTTAAAATTGTACTCGTTTGCAGATGGGGGAAATCTTCAAGTAATACTGTATATTCTTCTTTATTGTGTATTTAGATTCGATAGAGATTACCGTATTTTTAAAAATAAAAAAATTGTTTCATTAGAGAACGATTTTCAAGGCATAAAACTATTATCAAGTAATGAATAGAGATGTTAATTACCCATTCTTCTCCGTGATTATTCCTCAAAAGGATAGGGCGGAGTATTTGGTTCACACATTAAAAACTTGCATGCTGCAGGACTATCCGAATTTTGAAATAATCGTTTCAGACGATTGTAGTACTGATAATTCGGTCGCTGTTGTACAAGAATTGATGAAAAAGGATCCAAGAATAAGATTGTATGCTCATGACCACCATTTGGGTATGAGAGATAATTTTGAATTTGCCCTTAATCAAGTACGCTCAGGATATGTTCTGGCACTGGGAGGTGATGATGGGCTTGTGCCGGGGTGTATATGGCGGATGTATGAAATATTGGCATCTACGGGAACAGAGTTATTGACGTGGACTCCTGCCAATTTTGTGTATCCCGACCACGAGGAGGGTAAAAATATAATGTATATTAGAAAGCGGAGAAATTCAGGTGTCAAAATATGTCGATCAGAGGATTATTTAAATAAAATAGCGAAGACTTTCAAGTATCAGATTGACGAGACACCCATGTTTTACATGAAAGGAGTTGCTTCCACTGTTTTAATTGATAGGGTAAAATCAAGGACGAAGGATAATAGTTTCTACTATTGTCCCACACCGGATGGATTTTCTGGAGTGGTATTGGCCGGCGAGGTTGAAAATTACGCTTTTACCTATGAACCTTTATCTATCGGGGGAACAACAATGAAATCTCAAGGGAAAAATTATCACAGGACGGATGAAAAATCCAGGGAAGAGGCCCACCAGTTTTTTAATGACAATATCCGGAGAACGATGCATCCGGAACTCGCTAGTCAGCCGTATTCTCCCTTGGTTACCTTGATGACTGCTGATTATTTGTTGACTGCAAGGGATTTGCCCGGTTGGCCGGGGAAATTTGAACCGTTTACGTTTGAATCTTTAATACGGGCTACTTTCAAATTCATGGAGAGAAGTGCATTTGAAAACGAGGTATTGGTTAGGGAATTAAATATATTGAAAGAGATTGCCAAACAACATGACCTGTTGGATTTATTTAATGAATTATTGAAAGCCACTAAAAGAAAAGTTGTTAGGGAACAGGAAGTATACGGTTTCCTGATCACGCATTCAATTCGATTCGAGGGTTCGGCTTTGGGGATACATAATATTTACGATGCCTCACTTGTGATTCGATTTATTTATGATGTGTATAATCACTTGTCTTTTAAAGGTTTTTTGCTTTTTTGTAAAAACATGTACAGGGTGTTGGCCAGAGCGAGGAAATATAAAATAGAGTCATTACCTGAAATTGATTAATATTTAAAATTAAAATGTCGTTATTTGCTAATAAAATTCTCTTGATTACAGGAGGAACGGGTTCTTTCGGGAATGCCGTGCTTGATCGTTTTTTGAGTACCGATATAGGAGAAATACGTATTTTTTCCCGTGATGAAAAGAAACAGGATGATATGCGACACGAGTTTCAAGCAAAAATGCCGGAGGTCGCAGATAAGATTAAATTTTACATAGGAGATGTTCGAGACATTGCGAGTATTAGGCAAGCGATGCTTAACGTCGATTATGTCTTTCATGCGGCAGCGTTAAAACAGGTCCCCTCTTGTGAATTTTTCCCTATTGAGGCTGTAAAAACGAATGTACTCGGGACGGATAATGTGTTGACCGCCGCAATAGAGGAAGGGGTAAAGACTGTAATTTGTCTTTCAACAGATAAGGCAGCTTACCCGGTTAATGCCATGGGTACTTCCAAAGCCATGATGGAGAAGGTTGTCATCGCAAAATCACGTACCGTGAACCCAGCGAAAACGAAAATTTGTTGTACCCGCTATGGAAATGTACTATGTTCAAGAGGTTCTGTCATCCCTCTTTGGATAGACCAGATTCGTAATGGTTCCCCGATAACCCTCACGGAACGAAATATGACGCGTTTTATTATGTCTCTTGATGAAGCCGTTGACCTTGTCCTGTTTGCTTTTGAGTATGGAGAGAATGGAGATATTCTTGTTCAAAAAGCACCGGCATGCACTATTCAAACTCAAGCAGAGGCCGTTTGTGAGCTTTTTAATAGTAACAAAGAAGCTATTAAAGTTATAGGGATACGGCACGGGGAAAAAATGTATGAAACACTTCTTACAAATGAAGAATGTGCGCATGCTGTTGATATGGGATATTTCTATAAGGTTCCGAGTGATAAACGCGGGTTAAATTATGACAAATATTTTATTAATGGCGACGTGGAGCGTGACGTGTTGTCTGAATTTAATAGCAATAACACGCTTTTGTTGAATGTGGAACAAGTAAAACAGAAACTGCTTTCTCTTGAATATATCCGGGAGGAAATAGAAAAGATGGAGGGTACTAAATAATGAAATTTTTGATACTTGGATGTAATGGTATGGCTGGCCATACTATTGCTTTATATTTAAAAGAACAAGGGCATGACGTTTGCGGGTTTGCTAAAATAAAATCTCAATATATAGATAGCATTGTCGGGGATGCCAGGGACTCTGATTTTTTAAAAAAGATAATTGTTAAGGGTGAATATGATAGCATTATTAATTGTATCGGAATCCTTAATCAATTTGCGGAACAAAACAAGTCTCTTGCCACATTTTTGAATTCTTATTTTCCCCATTTTCTTGCGGAAATCACCTCTGAGTTGGATACTCAAGTCATTCATATGAGCACGGATTGTGTTTTTTCCGGCAAACGTGGGGGATACACGGAGTATGATTTCCGTGATGGCGAGACATTTTACGATAGATCAAAAGCTCTTGGGGAACTTGAAGATAAAAAGAATGTAACACTAAGGAATTCTATCGTAGGTCCGGACATAAATCCTAAAGGGATAGGGTTATTGAATTGGTTTTTGCAACAGAAAGGTGAAGTAAATGGTTTTACTAAAGCTATGTGGACGGGACAAACTACACTTCAGCTTGCTAAAACAATGGAGATTGCCGCCAAAGAGAGGGTCTGTGGGTTGTATAATGCCGTCCCTAACCATTCTATATCAAAGTATGAGCTGCTTGTCTTGTTTAATCATTTTTTACGTGGAGATTCATTGAAAATTAATCCGGTGGAAGGCATTAATGCTGATAAGTCTCTTAAACGTACAAAATACGAGTTTAATTATTTAATACCGGATTATGAAGTTATGATTAAGGAACTTGCCGAGTGGATGATAGATCATAAAAAAATGTACCCTCATTACAATCTCTAAAACCTGATACTATTATGAAGAAATTAAAGTTGATGACAATTTTGGGAACCCGGCCGGAAATCATAAAGATGTCTGCGGTTATAAAAAAGTGTGATCGTTATTTTGAACATGTGTTAGTGCATACCGGGCAAAATTATGATTATACATTGAACGAGATCTTTTTCAAGGATCTTGGTTTGCGAGAACCGGATTATTATCTTGACGTGGTTGGCGAAAATTTAGGACAAACAATGGGTAACGTGCTCGCTAAATCATATACTTTAATGTCAGAGATTAAACCTGACGCATTGATTGTTCTAGGAGATACGAATTCTTGCTTGAGCGTCCTTTCCGCAAAACGATTAAAAATTCCAATATTTCACATGGAAGCGGGAAACCGTTGCAAGGATGAAAATCTTCCGGAAGAGGTTATTCGTCGGATTGTTGATGTAACAAGTGATGTTAATCTTTGCTATTCAGAACATGCTCGTAGATATATTCTTGATTCCGGGGTTAAGCCAGAATATACTTATGTTATTGGTTCTCCCATGGCGGAGGTGCTAAGAGAGAGTTTATATGAAATAGATAATAGCAATGTATTGAGTGAATTAGGACTTACGGCGGGTAAATATATATTGCTTTCGGCTCATCGTGAAGAAAATATAGATATCGAAGCAAATTTCTTTTCACTTATGGATGCTGTTAATGTAATGGCAAAAACTTATGATATACCCATCCTTTATTCTTGTCATCCTCGTTCTAAGAAGTATATTGAACAACGTGGTTTTCAATTTGATAAACGAGTGATACAACATCAACCTCTTGGTTTTTTTGATTATAATAAGTTACAACAAAACGCTTTTTGTGTCGTTTCTGATAGTGGGACTCTTCCTGAGGAATCTGCGTTCTTGCATTTTCCTGCTGTTTCTGTTAGAACTTCAACAGAGCGACCAGAAGCCTTGGATAAAGGTGTATTTACAATTGGCTCGATAACTTCGGAACAAGTTCTTCAAGCTGTGAATTTGGTTGTCGAAATGCATAAAAATAGAGACATGGCTTGCGATGTCCCTGCTTATATTGATGAAAATATTTCGACCAAGGTTGTTAAATTAATACAAGGTTATACCGGGATAATTAACAAAATGATTTGGAGAAAGTGAAAATATTTCTTGTGGTAATAATATTGAATATCAATGTTTTATTTGAATTTAAATCTAAATAATTTCATGAGTGCCGAATATAAAATTTGTGTAATTGGCTTAGGTTATGTAGGGCTTCCTTTGGCTCGGTTGTTTTCGACGAAATATAAAACGATAGGTTTTGATATGAATCAAACCCGAGTGAATGAATTGAATGGGGGGCATGATGAGACGAAGGAGGTCCCGGATGAATTATTGCAAAGCGCTATTAGAAATGGGTTTCAATGTACCACGAATGTTGAAGAAGTCAAGGATTGCAACGTTTACATAGTGGCGGTTCCGACACCGGTTGATGACAATAATCGTCCGGATTTGAAACCTCTTTTGGGTGCGAGTGAAACAGTCGGGAAGGTTATCCGGAGGGGGGATATTGTTATTTACGAATCGACGGTTTACCCGGGCGTGACGGAAGAGGAGTGTCTACCTGTCGTGGAGCGGGTTTCGGGATTGAAGTTTAACGTGGATTTTTTTGCCGGGTATTCTCCTGAGCGCATCAACCCGGGTGACAAAGAACACACGGTGGAAAAGATCAGAAAGGTGACTTCCGGGTCAACCCCAGAAGTGGCTGATATCGTGGATTGTTTGTACAATTCGGTTTTAACTAACGGGACGCATAAAGCCCCTTCAATCCGAGTTGCTGAGGCTTCAAAGATTATAGAAAACTCTCAGCGTGACGTGAATATCGCTTTCATGAACGAGCTGGCAAAAATTTTTAACGCCATGGGGATAGACACGCATGACGTGATAGAAGCGGCCTCGAGCAAGTGGAATTTTATAAAATTGTCTCCCGGCTTGGTCGGGGGGCATTGTATCAGCGTTGATCCTTACTATTTGATACAGAAAGCGCAAGTGTATGGGGTGTTGCCAAGGGTGATGTTTGCTGCTCGTCGCTTGAACGACGGTATGGGTGCTTACGTGGCCAATCAAGTGATCAAGTGCATGAACAAGAAAGGAGTGAGGGTCAAAGACTCTCGTATACTGATTCTTGGGATTACGTTTAAAGAAAACTGCCCGGACACGCGCAATACCAAGGTGGTGGATATATACCACACCTTGACCGAGTACACGAGGGATATTACCGTGTATGACCCGTGGGCTAATCCTGAAGTCGTGGAGCACGAGTATGACGTACGGGTAATCAAGGACAAAAACGAGATTGAGGGTCGACAGTACGATGCGGTTATCCTTGCCGTGGCCCACGAGGAATTCTTGTCATTAGGTATTGAGAAATTAACCCGGGATAATGGCGTGATCTATGACGTGAAAGGTGTGTTACCCGGGGAAATCGTGGACGCACGTTTGTAACCCATGAAAAACGTATTACTCATAACAAGCATATATCCCCGGTTAGATTCGGATGATAACGAGGGGACTCCCGTGTGTCATTATTTTGCTCGGGATTGGGTAAAGTTGGGATATAGGGTAATCGTCGTGCATACCCAGAGTGTTTACCCGTTCTTCTTTTATTGGTTGGCTAAACTTTTCCGGTCGGTTATAGCAGCGAAAACGGGGGCGGTTGTGTACACGTATCGGGATAGGGGAACAACCCGTTACGAGAAAGATGGGGTGATTGTTTACCGGGTATCCGTGTTCAAGTTTGTTCCGCATGGAAAATACAGCGATTGGACGATGGCAAAGTTAAAGCGGGAAATCGTTGATATTTTGAAAGAAAATGGCGTGGTGCCAGATGTTGCGGTCGGGCATTTCCCTAACCCTCAATTAGAATTGTTGTCTTGTTTAAAGAAAAAATATGGGGTAAGGACTTGTTACATTGACCATGGGGCATGCGACCAGATTTGGACGATTTATGCACGTTCGTACGAGAATCTGTTTCGGGATATTGATATTTTTGGTTTTCGTTCGAAACCGATTCAAGAGAGATTCGAGGAGATGTATGGCAAAAGGGAGAAGACATTCTTGTGTTATTCCGGGGTTCCTGAAAATTACATTCAACCCGTGGAACGAGTTTACACGGGTGTATTGCGGAAATTTTGTTTTGTCGGTAGTCTTTACAAGTTAAAACGAGTGAAAGATATTGTATCGGCCTTGGATAAGGTTTACCCGAACAAGGATTTCACTCTTGATATTGTTGGAGAGGGGCAGGAACGAGGTGATCTTGAAAAGAAAGTACGAGATTTATCGTTGGAGAGCGTGGTGTATTTTCACGGGAGATTACCGCGGGAGAAAGTGCAAGGAATTATGAAAGAGGCGGAATGTTTCGTGATGGTCAGTGCACCGGAAGCGTTCGGGCTGGTCTACTTGGAGGCCATGGGGAAAGGCTTGATAACTATCGGGACGAGAGACCAGGGGATTGATGGCGTGATCGTTGACGGTTATAATGGATTCCTTTGTGATGCCGGGAACGTGGAAGAGCTGGCGGGGATCATTAATAAAATAAACGCATTAACTCCCGCTGAACGTCAAGCGATATCTTTCCGGGCAATTCAAACAGTGAGCGAGTTGACCGATGTCAAGGCCGCACAAAAATACATGGATGCAGTAATAAAATTTTAGTTTGATGAATATTTCAGATTGTAAAATTGTGGACTTACCCAAGTTTTTGGATAAGAGAGGGAATCTTTCATTCGTGGAACAGATGAATCATATTCCTTTTGAAATAAAGCGGTCGTATTGGATTTATGATGTGCCAGGAGGAGAATCACGCGGTGGACATGCATTCCGTGAAAATCAAGAGTTTATTGTGGCTCTTTCGGGTAGCTTCGATGTGATTTTAGATGACGGAAAAGAGAAACGAAAATTTTCCTTAAATCGTTCGTATTACGGTCTTTACGTTCCCAAGGGTATTTGGAGAGAAATGGATAATTTCTCAACCAATTCGCTCGCTTTGGTGTTGTCGTCCATACCTTATTCTATGGATGATTATATACGTGAGTATGATGACTTTTTAAAATTTGCTCAACAATGAAAGAGACAACAGTATATGAATGTACTATAATCGAGTTGGATCAACATCATAGTGATCGCAAGGGAAATATCAGTGTGGTAGAGAATGGCTCAACCGTACCGTTTGATGTGAAACGTACCTATTATCTCTATGATGTACCGGGGGGTGAAGAACGTGGTGCTCATGCTCACAAGGCATTAAGCCAGTTGATAATTGCGGCATCGGGAAGTTTTGATGTAACGTTGAATGATGGCAAGGTGAAGCGCACGTTTTTTTTGAATCGTCCTAACCAAGGGTTGTATGTGGTTCCGGGTATGTGGCGGGAGTTAAACAATTTTTCATCGGGTTCCGTATGTTTGGTTTTAGCCTCTGAAGTGTACCAAAAAGAGGATTATATACGGGATTACGAGGAATTTTTGCAATATAAAGGAGTGAAAAAATGATTCATGCGTTGGCCGATTGTAAAGCGACTATACCGGAATCCACCAAGATATGGCAGTTCTGTGTAATTTTTCCACAAGCACGGGTTGGGGAGAATTGCAACATCTGTGCCAATGTCTTGGTGGAGAACGAGGTGGTGATAGGTAATAATTGTACCATCAAGAGTGGAGTTCAAATATGGGATGGAGTAACGTTAGAAGATGATGTTTTTATTGGACCGAATGTTACATTTACTAATGATCTTTATCCTCGTTCTAAAAATGCAGGGTATATCATGCTAAAGACTCGTGTGTGTAGAGGAGCATCTATTGGAGCTAATACAACTATCTGTCCTGGTGTAACAATTGGCGAAAATACAATGATTGGAGCCGGTAGTGTAGTGACAAAGGATATTCCGGCCAATGAAGTTTGGTTTGGGGTTCCTGCTATATATAGGGGACGTGTGATTGATGGAGAAATAATTTTAGATAAATAGAGGTTTACAAAATATATGATACCATTTCTTTCTTTAAAACAAATAACAGATAAATATTCATCCGAGATACACGAGGCTGTTGCTCGTGTGATTGACAGCGGTTGGTATTTACAGGGGGTAGAAAATGAGAAATTTGAAACCGATTACTCCAAGTGGATCGGTTGTAAACATACAGTTGGCTGTGCAAACGGTTTGGATGCCCTTATCTGGATATTCCGGGCGTACAAAGAACTTGGATACATGAAAGATGGGGATGAAGTTATCGTTCCGGCTAATACTTACATTGCCACGATCATAGCGATCACGGAGAATAACCTTGTTCCTGTTCTTGTGGAACCTTCAATTGATACTTACCAGATTGACGAGAATTTGATAGAGGAACGCATTACGAAACGTACAAAAGCAATCTGTATTGTTCATCTTTACGGTCAATGCGCTTACACGGAAAAGATCGGGGAACTTTGCAAGAAGTATAATCTAAAACTTGTTGAGGATAACGCTCAGGCGCATGGTTGTAAATTCAACGGTGTGATGACGGGAAACCTTGGTGATGCTGCGGGACATAGTTTTTATCCCGGTAAAAACCTCGGTGCTCTTGGTGACGCGGGTGCGGTTACGACGAATGACACCGCTCTTGCAACGTGTATAAGAAGCCTTGCTAACTATGGTTCTGCCAAGAAGTACGTTTTCGAGTATGTTGGGCGTAATAGTCGGCTTGATGAACTACAAGCAGCTATTTTGGATGTGAAACTTCATCATCTTGACGAGGATGTGCAGCTACGAAAAGACGTGGCTCGCTACTATGTCGAGAATATCAAGAATCCCAAGATTGTTCTTCCTAAGATATTTGATTGGGATCAACATGTTTTCCATTTATTCCCGATTCGTTGTGAAGAAAGAGACAGGTTACAGGCATATTTAACAGAGAATGGGATAGGAACAAATATTCACTACCCGATTCCCCCGCATAAACAGGAGTGCTACAAAGAGTGGAATCACGTGTCACTTCCCGTGACGGAACTTATTCATGCCACGGAATTGAGTATTCCGATGAGTCCTGTGATGACAGAGGAAGAAATAAGAAGAATTGTTGAGGTGATTAATAATTTTTAGATATGGCGAAAACTATTTGGATAGTATATAAATATGCGATGCCACCTCACCTTGAGTCAAGATTACGTGCAATTAAATTTGCGCAATATTTTACGGAAGCAGGATACGATGTCATTCTATTTGGCTCAAGTGTCATGCATAATATGGATATGAATCTTATAGAAGATGGCTCTAAATATATAAGAAAACAATACGGTCCCATAGATTTTGTTCATATTAATACATGGATGTATAGTAAAACGTCTAAAATCAAGCGTGTTATAAGTGATTTTCTTTTCTTTTATCGTGTTGCAAAATCCCCTTAAAACCTGGGACAAAATAACGCCGGAATTGCCGCGAGCGCCCATGAGCGCACCCGTGGTGATGGTTTTGCGAATT
>ERZ827150.3237-NODE-3237-length-16190-cov-3.317447_pt1 | contig 16190 bp, 6 predicted proteins | sample MGYA00519779_ERZ827150 | MGnify/ENA primary metagenome ERZ827150 (study PRJEB31778, sample SAMEA3449267) | human gut metagenome | biome: human gut; feature: human-associated habitat; material: faeces | place: United Kingdom | collected 2010/2012 ...
ACTTCAAGCGAGAATTTGACAAAAAGCACGGAAATTGCGGCGTTTTGGCAAGGTTAGTTTTATTTTTACGATTTATTTAAATTGTGAATTTTTAGTTTTACACAACTTTTAAACGATCAGTTGACGATAAACCGATCCGCGCCGGACGCGGTTTCAAATTTAAACGCAGTTGCGCCGATTGCTTTAAGAGAATAAGCGAAGCCGTTGTTTTCCGCCGTACCTATAAGCGTGTTTACCGCCATCCGTCCGACTTGCATATTCAGATTTTCGGCCGTTCCGATTTTCAGTACGGCATCGAGCGTGTTGAACAAATCCGCCGTGTCGTCTGCAGAAAGATTATTGAGCGTAAGCGCTTTATGCGTTACGGTATAAGAAAAGCCGTCATCTTCCGCCTTATCCACGCGCACGACGGATGAAACGTAAAGGTTGTCCGGAATATATTTTTTAAAATATTTATACGGAAAATTACTCATATCGGCTTTAAACGGCGTAAGGTCTGTTTTCACCACAACGTTAAAGTCCGCGCTTCCGTTTTCGGCAATTTCGGAAAAGTCAACCTGTACGACGGTTACGGACACGTCTTTCCCGCCGATATTCAATTTGCCGCCGGTTTGCCCGAAAAACACCGTCTGAATAATCGCTCCGACCTGTTTTTCGGTAAGCGAAATCGTACCGCTCACGCTTTTATCCGCAAGCGAGCCGAAATTAACCGAATAACCGTTAACGCCCTTGCCTTCTTCGTAAGAAACAAATCCGTCAAACTTTTGGTTGAGTTCGGTTTTCATTGCGGCGAAATCCTCTTCGCCGTAAGCGTCGGGGCAAAGCGCGGTTTCGTCAACCGCTTGCGTAAGAGTTTTTAATTGTCCTGCGGTGCGGAAAAGATCTATGCCGTACGTCGTGCGGACGTAGATATATCCGCCGATGATGACGACTCCAAGTATAGCCACTATAACCACAAGAGTTATAATAAGGTTTCTTATTACTTTCATAACTTTTCTCCGTCGGGCAGTTCGAGCCGCCTTAAAAAAGACGGCCCGATTGCCTTATTTCTCAGATTGTCTTAAAGGGTTATCCAAAGCGCGGGGACTACGCCGCCGTCGGGCGCCAATTGGATGCTACCCATGTCTCCACCTGCATGTCTGTCCAGAACGAAGGTTGAGTATCCGTTGTTGCCGCTTCCGATAGTCGGCGAACGAGTGTACCAAGTAACGTATTTTTCTTCGTAAATATCCATCGGCGCGCCGCGGAATTTGGCAAAATCGGTTGCAAGCAGATTTCTTGCGGGATCTTTCGCTCTTACATCCTTATTAAATCCGTACGCCGTGGTGGTAATATCCCGCAAAGACAGCAAGAATATCTTATCGTCCGTATCTTTGCATTGGTCTGCATACTTGTTTTTCCCTGCGTTTTCCCCGTAACCGTAATAATTCGGGTAGTCGTTCGGGTTGGAACTTCTCGCGCTGTTGTCGAGATGCGTGGTTTTGATGATTTCCTTTTGCAAGTCGTTGAAAACCTCGTTATAGAAGGTTTCGTTGAGCCAACGGCGCAGGAAACAATATTCCCAGTTATTGGCGTAAGTTCCGTCGACGTCACTTTCCTTTATTCCCCTGAAAACGCCATATTCTTCGTTATAAAAGCCTTGGTATCTGTTGGGTTCCAGCCAAAATGCATCCAGAGCGACGTCGCTCATAATATAGGCGGAATTGTTGCTTGTGGTTAAAATTCTCCATTTTATCGGTTCAACCTTAAACCAGTACACTTGATGATTAGTATAATGGTTTGCACTGATATAAGAATAGCCAAGACTTCCATTTATCGTCGGGCGAAACTCCTTCATATAAATGCCACGGTATTTTGTACCGCTATATATCACGTCTATATACCAGATATCCTTCGAATTTTCATAATATGCCCAGTTTTCGGGTTTCTCGAGGACAGTGTAAATGGTGTACTCGGGAATAGTCCCTGCCATTTCGTTAAGTTTTGCGATTACGGTCTCGTCGCGCTCGCAAGTTTGCGGCCAGTAACCGAAATAGATATAATTGCCCTCGCGCGTGTAACGAACGGGGTTAAGTTCGTTGCACGTGGTGCAAACGTCGCAAACGTAACTATGCTTTCCGTTGGCAGGAATTTCCACCTTTGTATTATAGTCGCAACCCTCGCGCTGACATTCGTCGTATTCCTCCCAGCCGGGCAAGCAGTCCGCTTGTTTCGCCTCGTGGTGTTTGAGATCGTGTCCGAGAGCCTTTTCGACGTATCTGTCAATCTTTGACGAATAGTCGCAACCTTCGCGATTGCAGGTGGAATAACTTCCCCAATACCCGTCCTCGGTGCAGGTTGGGTCGCAGCGATCGTGCCATTGCAAATCGTGTCCGAGAGCGGGCACCCCATTGTAATCGGTATGATAGTCGCAACCGTCGTTGGAGCATTTGTAATACTCCTCGTGCCCCCACTTTTCGCAAGTGGGTTCCTCGCGAGGAACGTGTATCGTCAAGTTATGCCCCGTGGCGGGAATTTCCTCGTACCCTTCGGTTTTTCCGCAATAATGCTCGCATCTTTTGTATGCTTTCCAGCCGATTTCGGTGCAAGTCGGCGCTTTTGCGGCAACGTCCTGCATATCGTGTCCGGTAGCGGGAATCGGCTTCTGTTCGGTGTAAGTACATCCCGGGTTTATGCAGCGTCTGCCGTGGGTAAGTCCGTCTTTTTCACACCAAGGATCGTAACCTTTTTCTTCGCGCAGGTTGTGATCGGCAAGTTCGCCGTACTCGAACGTTTCCCTGCCTAAACTACCGCAAATACTGCAAACAAGCCGATACACGGCTTTTCTTTGGCACGTTGCATTGTCAACCAGATTTCTATCGGTAACTTTTTCGACGTAAACGTGTATATGCTGCTCTTCGGCATTTACTAAACCCGCAACGACAAAATACGAAAAACCTGTCGTTTCAAAGTATATATTGTTGCCGTCAATCGCGGTTGCGAGTTCCTCTACCGTGTTGTCGCCCTTTACGTGATAGGTGACGTAACCGTCAGACTCAAACGGTTTAGGCATAGTGATTTTGACTTTTCCGCTCGGTTGCGCTTTTTCGCCGCCTTTGGTAAGGGTAATATCGAAAACGGCAACCCTGGCGCTGTCATACGGCTTGTTGACTGCCGAAATTGCCGCCTTGCCCTGTTCGCTGTCCGAAGAATGGCGCGCGGTGTTAAGCGCGGAGCCGCTTTCAAACACACCGTCCGCGGTAATGCCGCCTTCGGCAGTCAGTTTATTTACTCCTCCGTTTTTATCGGCGCAAGAGACAAACGCAAGACACAGCGACAACGCAAGCGCAAGCGTAAGGAATAATAAATGTTTTTTCTTCATCGATGTCTCCTTTATATTTATAGAACACGACACGGACAAGCGGGTTTTTACGCCCGCTTATCCGTTTTTTTGATCAGATAATAACTTTTAAGTTATTTTACCACGACGTTACCGTTAACAACCTTGTTTACGTCATATGTAATGCCTGTTACGTCAATGTCAATACGAATCTTTCCGTCGGAAGGAATTACGCAACCGCTTTGAGACGTAATAATTTTACTGCCGTCTCCGTTGGGATCGACAACGCCGACGTTGACAATTTTGGCTTCAAGCAGTTTTGTGCCTATGCTGTCGGAAACTATAACCGTTTGTCCTACTTGGAAATACCCTGTTTTGACAGTGGTCCATACATACAATTTCTTTTTGTTATTCGCGGTATCATTTATTTCGGCTTTTCCCGTTATCAGGTTTGAAGTTCCTTTTCCCGACGGAGCAACAGTGATTTCCACTCTTGTCTGACCTGCGCTCTTGACAATCTTGTAATTGCTTAAATTAGCGCCCGACGTCGAAGTAAGTCTGAAACAATCAAGGTTATTTTGTACCGATACTTGTTTCTTTTGGTCGAGTTTCACATAGTTGGGGTTCGTATTGCTAAGTTCCAATCCGGCTTTTCCGTTTACAAGCCTTAATGCAACCGTCTCCCCTGCGACAGGCGTGTGCGTAGCAAGATACAACAGATCTCCGTTTTGCAAAATGGCGCTGGTTACGACGTAGCCCTTTTCAAGTTTGATTTCAACTTGTGAAATTGTGAAAGTTTTGATTTCGGATACCGCAGCCTCCCATTCTTCCGTTGCCGTGACGCCGATGCGGTATTCATATTCGGCAGCGTTCTTAGGAATATAGGTGTCTGTAACTTTTGTCCACAACGCTTCGCCTTTCTTGCGGTACTCTACATATTTCTCACCGGAGTCCATAGCCGACGTGATATTTTCTACGCCGTCGATTGAATTTGCGCCAAATTTGTTAACAAGGTTATTAAATGTGAAGTTCGTCAACTGCTTTCCGTCGTACGTTTTACCCTCAAAGTTCCTGACGGTAAGACTTCTTGGTTTCGCCTTTACGGTGAAGTATACATACTCGGTTTTTCCGTAATTATAGTTTATACCATCCTCGTATTGAATGCACACGCGCCATTCACCCGGTTTTTCTCTTACCATAGATTTGGGAAGAGACGGACTCCAAACGCCGTCGCCATTGTGTATTTGCCACCTGAAATCCATGTCTCCGTAACCATCGCCGATTTCAACGTAATTTGTTGTGGGATCGGGAATATTCGTCGCGCCGACAAAGAACTCATTGAATGCGTCTGCATTGCTGATTGTAAAGTCGACGATGTCCGCTTTGACGATTTCCACGTTGACGTCTTCTCTTGCAAGGCTGTAATTGCCCGCGTCTTTTCCGGTGATTTCAAAGTCTTGAACCTCCGAACCGACGTAGGCATATTTCATTGTAACGGTAATTATTGCTTCGTCGCCTGCAAGCAATTCGGCGGGTTCGCCTGATATAATATTTTTATTATCGTATGAATGCTCCCAATCAACGCCGATTACCATGGGTGTGATACTTGCGGTAACGCCACCCGTTTCAATTGTGTAGTTGTTTTTGTCCGCGCCTGCAAGCGTAACTTCTTTGACTGTTGCGCCGACGTTCTTGCTTGTCATCGTGATTGTTGCGGTGACCGTTTCGCCGTCAATAACGCCCGTAAGTGTTGCAGGCATAACAGCGTTACCGTCATACTCTTTGGTTGCCGTTGCGGAAAGCGGCTTTGCGGTTATTGCAAAATCAAAGGTTTTTTCGGCTGCTTTCCATTCGGCGGTTGCCGCAACACTGACTTTAACGGTATATTCACCGACGTTTTTCGGCGCAGTGTTGCCGAAATCTACGCCGCCCTTGCGTTGATACATAATCGTAACTTCGCCGTTGCCGTTTCTAACTATTTCTTCCGCGGCGAGCGCGTATGCTTCGCCGTCATAGACTTTACCGAGCGTAACGCCCTCTTTAAGTTCGACGACGTTTTCCTTTGCGGAAAGCGAACTGCCGTGATCGAACGTTTCCGCGCCCTTTACGCCGCAAACGCAGGATTTGTAATATTTTGCCGCTTCGGTATAAGTGGCTTCGCTTGCAAGATACGTTGCGGAAACAGTTTCCTTATCGAAAACGTGAGCCGCTTTATCGGAAACCTCATTGCATTTTTCGTCTTTGCATTTGTGCCAGTGATAGTTTTCATCAGTCGTCCATTCGGCGGAAAACTCATGTTTGTGTCTGAGCGCAATAGGTATCGCCACGGCGCACGCCGCGCCGACGCCTATCACGCACGCCAGAATTACGGTCAGCAGTTTGTGAGTAAGAATCCAGTTTTTCATAAAAATAACTCCTTTCGTTTTTTTGTCGGATCGTTTTGTCCGAAGCGGGTAATTTTTTCGCTTACCCGCTTCGTTTTTATACTAAACGATTAGTCTGTCTGTCCTGTTTTTTCAAATTTAGCGTAAACATACATCCTTTCGTTTACGGTAAACGTGTAAGTTGCGTCCGCCGATATGAGTTCTTCGGTCTGATCGTTAGGGGATTTATACCAGCCGAGGAAAGTAAACCCTTCGTTCGCCTCGGCGGTAAGAGTTATCTGCGTACCTTTTTCAACCATTCTGCCGTTGCCGAATTCGACCGGCTGCCCGTTTTCGGTGATACGCCCTCCGTTATAAGGAGCTGAATAAGCGATAAAGTTATACATTTCTTTTTCGGCAAATTTGGCAAAAACGTACAAATCCTTGTTTACCGTAAAGGTGTAAGTCGCATTCTCGGATATAAGCGTTTCGGCTTGCTGCTCGTTAGAGAAATACCAGCCGAGGAAGTTATATCCATAGTATTCGACGGCGGTAAGAGTTATTTGCGTTCCTTTTTCAACCATTCTGCCGTTGCCGAAATCGATCTTCTGATCGTTTTCGGTGATATAACCCCAGTCACGCTCACGACACTGCGCAAGGAAGTGGAATTGTTCCACTACTCTGATGGTGATTACTGCTTTTAACTCGGGGTTGGCAAGATAGGTGTAAGTAACGGTGTAAGTGCCGACTTTGCTCGTATCGAGCATATTGTTTTCGCTGACGCCGATCGTACTTTCAACGCTGTATTCCAAGCCGCGGCAAAGTCTCTCGTATTTGTCGCCGACTTTTCCGAGTACGTTTACGTGTTCGTAATCTACCCAATGTTCGCTGTTAAGATTGAACACGTATTCTTCTTTCGGATTGCCGTTTTCGTCGGTATCGAAACCGAAATCGTTAAGGTCGTGAAGTTTAATCTCGGTAACGGCGCCTCTGAACATGGCGGTCAGATGAACGTTGCCCGTTTCTTCGCTTACGGTAAAGGTGTATTTAAGATCGGTCGAAAGCAACGAGTCAGCATTGTATCCTTCGCTGTCGGAAGCCTCGAACCAGCCTATAAAGCGGTAGCCCGCGTTGGGTTTAACTTCGACGGTAACGCTTGCATTGTTGGGCAGATCGCCGACATAAAAGCCGTCTTCGGTAACGCCTTCGCCTACGAACTCGCCCGCGCCGTCACTTTCTATTCTCGCATAGACGAAGAACGAATAGTCGAATCTCGCATAAACGGTAGCGTCTTCGGTTACGGTGAACTCAGCGACGTCTTTGTCGGAAATAAGCGCGGCGGTTTCGCCTTCGCCGTCGTACCATCCGAGGAATTTGAAGTAAACGGTTTCTCCGCTTGCCGAAACTTTAACCTTGGAACCCTCGGCAACCACAAATTGCAGTTGTTTTTCGGCGGGAGAATATCCTTCGATATTATTGTTGTAAATATTTCCGTGTTCGCCCGCGATGACGGTTAAGGTAACTCTTTCCTTTTCGGCAAACTGCGCGAAAATATAGGTGTTGTCGGTTATCGTAAAGGTTTCGGTCACATTCGACGAATAGAAGCGATTTTCTTCAGAACCGGAGTTGGAGTGGGTTATATACCAGCCGGCAAACCTGTATCCTTCGTTGGGTACAGCCGTCAGCGTGAGCGTTCCGCCGAGATCGACTTCTTCTCTGTATCCGTCGGGATCTTTTACCACGACTTTGTCGCCTTTCTGTATCACGCCCTGAGTCGCGTCCCTATCCAGCAGATACGAATACGTTTCGGCTTGGGGTACGTGTACCGTGAGCGTGGCACTTACGGCCTTGTCATACTTGTAAGTAATTAAGATTTCATGATTGCCCGACTTTGTGTAGTCTACTTTGCTTGCGTCTACAATGTATTCGGACGCGTCGAGAACGTTGCCGTTGTTAGTCGTTACGGTAAGCCCCGTAAGGTCGGCTTGTTTTTTGGTCGACAAGTCGTAACGGAAGAATCCGTATTCAAACCCTTCGCAGGTTACGTTAAGCGTCTTGACTTCTTCCACGAACAAGGCTTTGATATGCACGTCCACGCCGTTCTGTCTGAACTCATATTCGGCTTCCGTCGAAACGGGTTCTTCGGAAAGATTACCCTCTTCGTCCACCGTATACCAGCCGGCGAATTTATATCCTTCGGCGGGTTTTGCCTGCAACACTTTTGAATTACCGAGAGCGAAATAATTTAAAACAAGGGGATCGTTACTCGTCTTAATTTCGTTAAACTCATTGTTTTTCTCTGTGATAGAGCCTTTGCCTGTTAATTCGACGGTAAGATGCGCGAACTGTTCCGAAACGTACACGATGAAAGCGTTGTATACTTCATCTTCCATCGCTTTGTTTATCCTGCTGAAATGTACAGTGTATTTTATTTGGTAGTGGCCTTCTTTATTGAAGTCCAGTCCGCCGTAATCTATGGAATAATCGCCGAAGTACAATTGTACGTATTCAAACTCGTTGACGCTCGGGGGATCTTTACGGCGAAGACCTCTTACGTCCAGCCTCAAAAAGTCGGTTTCGGGCGTGCCGGGTTTGTAATACAATACGCTCTTCGCTTCAAAGTATATTGAGCCGTCTTTGACTACCATGGGCAGTCCCGACTCGCCCACCCAGTGGTGCAACTGATAAACATCGGTTTTGAGATTGGATTTTTCGGGTTTGATTTTGAACATAGCGATAATGCTTAAATCATAGTCGCTCATGCCTATTTCGTAAGTTGCGCTTTCGGAGATAAGATCACCGAGAATGCCGCCGGCGTACCATCTGTACCAACCGTCGAATTCGAAATCGCGATCGGGTACGGCGGTAATGCTGTACTTCTGATCTTTATCGGTGAAGATAAGCTGTTTTTCGGTGTAGGCGTCATATTTTTCTTCTATATAGAAGTGTCCGCCTTTTCCGGCTTTAACCGCAATGTCGCTGTTCTTCTCGGAAACGTTAACTGTTATAACAAGAGTAAGTTCTTTTTCGTCGCTGACTTTGACCTTATATTCCACGCGATACTCGCCCTCTTTTGAATAATCGACCTTGTCAAGACCGGTAACGACGAATTGTTCGGGCGCAAGAACCGTGTACATAAGTTTGCCGTCTTTTTTCTTTTTACCCTTGATTATAAGTTTGCTTAAGTCGATTCCCGTCTGATTGCCGGGTTTGATGTATACCGACGTGGCGGCTCTTCCGTCCGCATAGCCCTTAGGCATGTTTGAAGTACCGGGGAACGCCCATACGCTTTCCATGTTGGTAAGATCGGCCGCGAATTTGCAAACTATCGTCGTTTTGCCCGCAACGGTTTTACCCTCAATCATGCTTTCCGTTGAAAACGGAGTGCTTTCGATTTTGCCATCTTTCTCCATAAACCAGCCGTCAAGAACAAAATCATATCCGCATTCAACGAAAAGTTTCACTGTTTCGTTCGCTCTGGAATAGATCTTCTTTTCTTCGCCGGAATAGATTTTGTACCAAGTTGTAACTACACCCATAAAATACGTTACGGTAACCGTTCCCTCGCACGGACCGGGATTCTTTATAACGAGTTCCGAACTATCTGAGTTGTCAAGAAAAACGAAAGGAGAGAACGAGTCCGTTTCAAAAACAACGTTCCCGTCTTTGAACTTGCAGTCGAGTCGTTCGACTTTGTTCTCACTCTTGATGTGGAAAACCAGATATTCTTCGACGCCTTCTATGGGCGCTGGTACGGACACTCTTACTTTTCCGTCGGGTTGAACCTTTACTCCGTCGGATTCCACCGAAATGTCGATTGTCGTCATTTTTTCGTCGGCAAGCAACTTAAACTCTTCGGGCAGTTTGTCAATCGTGCTTTTGACGGTTTCTTCCGTCATCTCAACTTTTTCGGTTATGAGTTTAGCCTTTTTCCCGAAGTTTCCGCCGGTAAGCGTAACTCCCATACTGCTTTTCAGTTCAACCGTTTTGCCGCCGCAGCCGTTGCGACCGTTGCAACTTGCAAAAAAGCACAGGCTTAAAGCGACAAGCATCACGGATATGACGCAAAGTAATTTTTTCTTCATAAATTTTGCCTCCTTATTTTGTTTTTTAATTGATTTTGGATTTGCGATCCTGAATTTTAAAGGCGTTATATATTTTATTTACGCCGTTTTTATACCGATAATCGACTTATAGGCGGTTTTTTGCCGTTTCTGCGATTACTTGTTCTTTGGTGTTTTTTTGATTGCCGCAATCAGGTCGGCAAAAGTCTTTTTCTTGACAGCGAACCAAAGAAAAGCAAATCCGCCGATTCCGGCAAGCAGCACCGAACCGATTACGATACCTGCAATCGCGCCGCCCGAAAGACCTTCGTTGGTGGGTTTTACCTCGCCGGGAACGTCCGGAGTTGGCGCGGGCGTTATGTCGTCATACACAGCCGTAAGGGTTGTTTCTCCCGTTACGGTAAAGGTATAACTCTTTTCGGTGCTGACGATTTTTCCGCTTGCGTCTTGCCAGCCTTTGAATACTTTACCTTCCGCAGGCTCATTTGCCGTTACCGTGACTTCCTCTTGATATTTTGCCGTAAGCGCGCTCGACGTTCCGTTTGTTACCGTTATGTTGTAAATAATATCTTCAAACTTTGCCGTAAGCGTAACGTCGTTGTCGGGCATAGTGAAGGTAATTTCTTCCTTTTCAAGCTCGGCGGCAGGAAGGGATATTCCGGTACACGACCACTTGACAAACTCTTTGCCCGTAGGAACGGTAACTTTTATCGTAACGGTATCGGCGCTCTTATATTTTTTGACTTTTTCGCCCGCGCCGTCCGTAATGGTAACGGTGTTATCCATAACTTTTACGGTTGCGTAATGGCTCGGTTCTGCCGTTGCGGTTGCTTTATAGCGAACGTAATACGTTCCTTCGACAAGTCCCGCCGTTTCGCCGTTCTCACAATCGTGTGCAGTTGCAAAAGTCGTATCGGTGGAATATTCCATATCGGCGGTTGTTCCCGTAATTTTGCCGTCGCTTCCGCCATCGGTAGTCGGGGCAATGCCTTTAAGTCCCTCGGGCGCATTTCTGATGGGTTTTACGATGCTGAAATATGCCGTTGCGGTATTCGTAATGTTATAGTTACCGCCCTCTTTGTCTTTTACCGTTATAGAAGCGGTGTTTTCGCCGACTTCCTTGTTGTTTTTAAGTGTTGCGGTATATTCCGAAGCCGATAAGTTGACAAGCGGTTCTTCTACCCGTACCAAAAAGCTCGGCGTAATTTCATGCCCCGTATATTCACACTCGGTTTCGTTCAGTATTATTTTTACTATAACATCTTTTCTTGCAATCGACCATTCCACTATTTTATCTTCGGTGGTGTCGTCCGACCACTTAAAGCCGTATTGCAGATGAAGCCTTGCCTGATACGTACCCGCCGATTGTCCCCATCCGTTTGCGACCGTGTACGCTTCGGTTGCCGGTACGCCTTCTTGCCTTTCGCCGTTGTAAACAAGCCCCGATACGGGCGTCGGAATGGGAACGGGTGTGCTTGAAATAATTTCATACTTGGCATTGCGGTTGAACTCTGCCGTCATACCGTAATTTGTTGCGGTAAACGCGGTCGCGGGTATTTCAAGCCATATTATTTTTCCGTATATTTCCGTAGGCGCTCCGCTTACCGTTATCGTCATTTCAGTAGCGCCTGCCGCAACCGCACCTTTAACCTTTGCGGTAAGTCCTTTCGGCAGATTTCTAAACCAAGAGGTTGCGTCCATATCTGCGGGTAACGAATTAAAAACGTCTCCCGTAAGCGTTATTTTTACGTCCGTTTCAGGCATTGCTTCGCCATGAAGTCCCTTTATCGTAACGTCGTTCATCGTAACGGAAGCCTTTGACGTATCGCCGTAAACAAAGCGCGTCATATATGAATATACTTGTGACGCCTCGTATTCAAACCAAGTCGGATTTGTTTCGGACTGTCCGAGTTTTTTTCCGACTTCCAGATTTGTTCCCTCTCCGAGTTCTGCCCAAACCTTTGCATAGTCATAGCTAAACGCTCTTAAAGTAATACTTCCGCCTTCGGACAATGCGAAATACTTTCTGACGTTTTTCCCGATGTTGTCACACATAGCGGGATTTGTGCTTTGAACGTATACCGTTGAATTGCCGAGTATCTGCAATTCTAGCGAGTTGTTATAATCGCGAACAAAGTCCGAATATACGTCAACGGTAACCGCGCTGTCCTGTATCAATATTGTGTTCCCGCTTGTACCAAACGCATATGCATTTCCAAGAGTAGAAAAAATCTTTACAGTGCTGTTTTTTATATCGATACCTTGTGACGACATCATTCCTCTCTCGAAACCGTTGATTTCGACGTTTGCGTTGTCGTGCAACTTGATTGATTTGCTTTTTGCATAGATAGCCCTTATTTTTACCCCGTTAACCGCATCGAGAAGAACCTTTCCCGTGCCGGATATATCAACGTCCTCTGATGACGCGTAAACGGCGTTAACGATTATATTCTCCCAGTTCTCTACTTTTCTATTTATTTTTATCTTCTTTTTACCCGTGCCGGAAAAAATGATCTTTCCATTATCAGAGTATACCGCATTGTCAACCGTGGTAATATCGACAGACGCGTTTTCGATAATGCTTACACCTTTTTTTCCGCTGATAGCTATTCCGTACTCATCGTCGCTCTCGTTGATATTGATCGTAATTTTGACGTTGTCTTTTATCGTCAGACTGCCGTTAGCTCCCGAAGAGGTGATTCCGTAGCCTCCGACTTTCACTCCTCTTTCTTCGGCTTTGGTTATGTCGATATTGATTGTCAGCGTTCCGCTTCCCGTTATGGTCAAGCCCTTATCGGCTTTAACACCCGTGACGCCCAGAATCCTATCGCCGATTACTCCATGAAAATGCGAGTTTTCGTTAACCGTTATGACGTTGTTTCCTTGCAAAACGAGCGTCGCGTCATCGTTCAGCCGGAATTGTCCGCCGTTGTAATTGTTGAGAATCAGCGTTTTATCCGACATGGTGTACTTGTACGTTCCGTCGGTTGACGTAACGTCCGTATCACCCTTGATTTCAATATACTCAAACGTTGCGCCTTCCGCATAGACCGCAAAAGTCGGGCTTGCAAACACTATGCCGAACATAAGCGCAAGGCACATCGTAATTCCGAAAACCAACGATAATAGTTTTGTTTTGTTAGCCATATTCGCGTCTCCTTTTTCTTTTTTGTTCTTTCAAACCGCGGCTGAAATTTGCGATTCAAAAAATTGTGCTTTCTGTTTTTATGTGTTGTAAATTATTCTTTGCCCTGCCGTTTTATGCCGATAATCGACTTATAGGCGGGTTTTTGCCGTTTTTGAAAAACCCTTGCGCTTTTGTTGGTCTATTTTACTGCAACACTATACTTATATTTAATCGTTCCCATTCCCGGTTGGATATTGCTCTGTATAATGGTCGTTTTATCTGCGGATAACTCAAACGTCGAGCCGGCAAGCAATCCGAACGCGTGAGCGGGGATTTCTTGTTCCATATCTTCTTGGCTGTCATAGAACACGATAGCAGAGCCTTTAATCCTGTACAACAGCGTTACGATGCCTTTACCTTTATCGTCTTCTTCGCCCGGGTTTTGATCAAAAGTCACCGTCACGGAATCTTTATCCGCCGCAAAAACGAGCGTAATTTTTGATAGCTTATGAGTTTGTATAAACTGCTCCTCCGTCATTTCCATTTCTTTAAGAAGTTTTTGCTTGACTTCTTCGGACTCCCACTCGACAACGGCGTCAACTTTATTGAACGTCTTGCCCTTGATGTCGGCAGTCGCCCACTTTGCGTAAAGCGTGAATACTCTTGCAGGCATATATGCAAAACTGAATTCCACGTCGGAAAGCGTTACTCCGCCGTCCGTACTTTCGTACCAACCCGCAAAAACAAAACCGTCTTTGGTGGGAGCGGCAGGAGCCGTGATCGCCGCGCCTGCGCTTGCCTTAACGGGTTGCACCGCGCTGCCGCCATTGCTGTCAAAGGTTATGGTATATTCTTCCGAATAATTATGTTTTCCTCCCTTACCGCAAGCGGTGAGCATTACAATCGTCAGCAGCAACGCCATAATTGTGAGAAACGTCTTTCTTTTCATAGTTTTTCTCCTTTTTAATTTTAAGTAATATATTCCAAATCGCCGAAAATCCGCATCGCCGAAAATCCGCGACTTAAAACCGTTGTTTTTATTATTTTTTCTTAAAAGCGCCCTTGAATGAGGCGATTAAATCCGCAAACGTTTTTTTCTTCGCCGCAAACCACACTATCGAAAATCCGCCGAGCCCTGCGACCGCTACCGAACCTGTTACAATGCCGGCAATCGCTCCGCCCGAAAGACCGTCGTTTTTGGCAGACGGGGTGATTTCGCCACCGCCCGAAGGCATATCGTCATATACGGCAGTAAGCGTTGTTGCGCCCGTTACCGTAAAGGTATAAGCCTTATCGTTGCTGACGATGTTTCCGCTTTCGTCCTGCCAGCCTACGAACTCTTTGCCGTCCGCCGGATCGTCCGCAATCGCGGTAACTTTTTCGCCTTCGTTATAGATTTTGTTTTCGCCGTTTACGGTTACTTTATGCGTGCCGATTTTGGCGATTATAAGGTCAAAGGCGGATATTTCCTTGTCGTTTGCGTCAAAGTGTTTGTTGCAGATCAGACAATCCTTGTGGGCTTTTTCGCCGTTTGCCGTGTTGCTTGCGGGAACTTCGTTTATCCACGCGCCGAAACTGTGTCCGCCGTCAGGGTTGACGGGAATTATCAGATCTTCAAGCGTCGTTTCGTTCTTATCCGCGTCGACAAGTTTTTTGCACGCCGAACATTCATAATGCGCCTTCACGCCTTTTTGCATACAGGTGGGGTTCGTTTGAGCCGCAAGCGCGCCGAAGTCGTGCGGGGCTTCGTCCGTTTTCTCGCCGCAGGTCTTACATTCGCGGTAATGCTTATCTTTTTCTGTTTTGTATTCGGAACCGGGATTATGCCCCTTTTGGGGTAACTTCGCCGTCGATTCGCTCCAGGGCTTAGTGCAGGCCGCGTCGAAAAACTCTTTTCCGCAACCCGAGCAGGCATACTTATCCATTACGCCGTCTTCCGTGCAGGTTGCGAGTTTTCCCGCTTCTTTCATCGTCACGTTTTCGTGCAGACAATCCGTTGCGCTCAACGTTTTTATGACGACCGTCAATTCCGTATAATCATTGCTTTGCTCGAAACTTAAGAATTTACCGCCGGAAATATTGCTCGCGCAAAGCCAGTTTTTAAAATCGGGAGTCAAAATCGGAAAGACTTTGCCTTCCGGCGCTTTTACCGTAACGTTTGCGTAATAAGGCACACCGTCGTAAAATCTGCCGTCTTTCAAAAACCCTTCAACGTTGTTTATCGTCACAGTGTATCCGTTTTTCTCGGTGATTTGCAGCGTTTCGGGAAGATGTCCGACGAGCGGTTGCGAAACGCCGACGTCAATGGACTGTACCGCGCGGTCAAGGCGCAAGAACACCAAAACAATCAGGCTGCCGTCAGTTTTTCTTATGCTTTTACCCAGAACTTCGCCGTGAGTCACCGAAACGTTGATTTCGTCGACGTTTTCGGGGAATTTGCAGGTTGTGTGCGGATCGAATACGTAGTACATTACGCTGTTGTTGGTAATATACTTTACGTTGCTGTCTTTTATGTTGCACAGCGTGTCGTTGCCGTTAAACTCGGGGGACGCTTTGTAGAAAATATCCCCTTTGGGAATAACGTTCCCTTTTATGACGTTGGGATAAAACATCGGACGATATGCCATTCCTTCCCAATACTCCGGCACGTCGATGACAACTTCTTTAATATATTCGTCGGAAGCGCATTCCGTGCAAACTCCGCCCACCATGTTGTGCGCCTTGAATTCGCCGTATTCGCAACCGCAAACGTCGCCGTTGTGTGTGTAATCGCACTTCGCGCGCGCCTGACAGGTTGCCACGCCGCCGGTCGGAGAGTGCCTTAAAGGCACTTCTTCTATCCCGCAATATTTGCAGAATCCAAGGTGCGTATAAGTGCCGTCGTTGTTTCTGAACGACCTGAACTCGAACTTATGCCCTCTCTTGGCGATGTATTCGTGTCCGCAAACGTCGCACTTTGCGCCGCTCAGACAAGTTTGTTCGCCGCCGCTGTGTTTTTCTTTTACGACGTTGCCGTTTTCGTCTTTTTCAACTTCGCCGCAAACGCATTTTTTCACGTGGTAAGTTGCGTCGCTTTCATCGACCTGATATGTAAAATTATGCTTTGCGTCGGGATTGCCGAGGTTGCCGCACGTTGTGCATGCTGCGGTGCACCCGCCGTCAAACTCGTGGCTTGCATACTGCGAGCCTTTGTCAAAAGCGGGGGCAACGCCGGGGCAGGCGGGATCGGCGCATTTCGTGTAGCCGTGATGTTCGTAATCTATCTTCCCGATTTCTTCAACCCACGTATGCTCGTGTCCGCCGGATACTGCCGCAAT
>ERZ827150.3247-NODE-3247-length-16153-cov-4.827370_pt1 | contig 16153 bp, 12 predicted proteins | sample MGYA00519779_ERZ827150 | MGnify/ENA primary metagenome ERZ827150 (study PRJEB31778, sample SAMEA3449267) | human gut metagenome | biome: human gut; feature: human-associated habitat; material: faeces | place: United Kingdom | collected 2010/2012 ...
CGTGAACTATATGCTCCGGGACGACGGGTCGATAGGGTCGCTTGAGACGATCATTTCCACGGCGTCGCTCGACTTCACGCATATGTTCGCGTCCGGCTTCGACACGCTCGACGACGCGACATACGGCGCGATATATAACGGCGTCACGACGAGGAACAGCATAGACGCGCTCTACCGCAACTACCAGCCCGCCGCCGACCGCGAGATGGCGAAGATAAGGACAGACAGATGAAGCTCTCGGGTATTTCACGTATGTACGCCGGTTCGATAGAGCTCGACCGCGAGGCGCTCGCGAACGCTCACCTGACGCCTGACGGGAGGTATATAAAGGAGCTTCCGGTCGTGAAGCACCTGACACGGCTCGAACTGAATACTCCCGTGACATTTTTCTGCGGAGAGAACGGCGCCGGAAAATCGACGCTCATCGAGGCGATCGCGGTCGCCTGCGGGTTCAATCCTGAGGGAGGGTCAAGGAACATGGATTTCTCGACAAGACAGTCCGTCTCGCCGCTCGCGGCGTTCCTTCACATCTCGCACGGACTGAAGCGCCCGAAAGACGGATATTTCCTGCGCGCCGAGAGCTTTTATAATGTCGCGACCGAGATCGAGACGCTTGACGCTGAACCCGCCGCCGCGCCCGGCACCGCCACCCGGCCGGGCACTGCCGCCGCCGGAACGGAACCCGCCGGACATTCCGCCAAAGCCGCCGCCGGGACGCGGACCGAAACTGCCAGGTCTAGCACCGGGGCCAGGCCCGCCAAAGCCGCCGCCGGGGCGTGGGCCGGGATTACCAAATCCACCGCCCGGAGGGGGCGGCGGGGGAGGACGCCGGGGACGGCGCGGCCGGTAAACCGGTCCGCCGAAAAAGAATACGTTCGGCCCGCGGCGGCCGCCTGTGTAGGTGGGACCCTGCGGCCCGCGGGGTCCGCGCGGCGTTTTCAGGATTGCAATCACGATCACTGCAATAATAATCGTCAGTAAAACCAAGGTAAGCACCGCCCCTCCATTGCTGCGGCTCTGGGTGTTTTCCACAATCCTGCCGGAAGAATCTGCCAGGCCGGAGCCGATCGCGTCCATGTCCAGGCTGACGCCATATACATCGCAGATGCGCTCGGCCATGGCCAGCACGGTTTTGCGTGCGCCGGTATCGTAATCCTGCTTTGCCCAGGAAGCTTCCAGGTTATCATACAGCAGATCGCTCAGCACATTGCCGGAAAACGCGCTTTCCAGCCCTTCGCCGGGGGTGGCCCAATAGTTGTCGTCCCCGGTGGCCATCAGCAGCACCATGCCGTTGTCCTGGTCAGCGCTGCCAAGGCCCCATGCCTGGAACACCTCGTAGGCATAGCCTTCCATAGTGTTGTTGCCGACGTAATCGGTGGTGTAAACGCCGATCTGTGCACCGCTGCAGTTTTCCTGCAGGGCAACAGAAATGTTGGTGATATATGTTTCGGTATCGCGGCTTAGAATATTGGCATTATCGGCAATGCAGCTGGTACTGCTGATGCCCTGAACGGAAGCAGCTGCCGCTGCCGGTACCGCCCAGACTGCCGCCGCGGTCACAGCCGCCAGAACGGCGGCTGCGGTGCGGGTCAAAATTTTCATCCGGCCCCCTCCTTTCCGGGGTCACTGCGCTGCATACAGCTCCACCTGCCCCGCGCCCCACAATGTACCGATCACATTGGCGGGAAAACCGGAAGCCATGGTGTTGTAGCTTTGGGCAGCGGTGGTATAATTCTGCGCAATTTCACGCTGCAAAATGCTTTGGGTGCTCACATAGCTGGCATCCAGGCTGTTGATCTGATCCAGCGCATCGTCGGTGGCTTTTGCCTTGGCGGCGGTGTACATGGCGTCCACAGCGTTATCCAGCTGGTGGATGACCGCATATTGCGCGGCTGGGGCAATGGCGGTATCCTGCCACTGGGCCAGCAGGTCTGCTACGGTGGTGCAGTTGCTGTCAGCTTCGCCCAGTACCTTCTGGCAGGCACGCATCAGGTTGGCAGCGGTATCCGTCAGGGTGGTAAAATCCCCCTGGATGCTGTTGCCGTGCTTGTCAACCTCGCTGGTGTAAATTTCAGCCACATTGCGGTAACGGCTTTTCAGCTGCACGCCGCCAATGCCAAACACCGAAACCAGCACCATCACGGCCAGGAACCCGGCCGCAAAAGGCCGCTTTTTGGCGGGGGCGGGCAGTTTGCTTTCCACCTGGCCAAACACTTCCAGCTGCGGGCTTTTGATCTCAAATGTTTCCTGCTGCTCCAACTGCATGGGTCGTCCTCACTTAACGGGGATGCAATAATGCACCCTAAAAATAATTACTTGTTAATTTCCAACAGCTTCTGCTTCAGCTCGCCCTCAATGCGGCCCAGCTCCTGCTCGGCGGCGGCGCGCTTGGCCTTGCCGTCTGCGCGGATCTTGTTCAATTCATCCAGTGTGCTGATCAAATCGCGGTTGGTCTGCTGCAGGGTCTCAATATCCACCACACCGCGCTCAGACTCTTTGGCGATGTCGATGGTGCCCTGCTTGAGGGTTGCGGCGTTCTTGCGCAACAGCTCGTTGGTGGCATCGGTCACGGCGCGCTCGGCCTGCATGGCCTGCTGGCTGTGTGCCATGCCCAAGGCCAGAACCATCTGGTTCTTCCACAGGGGGATGGTGTTCACAATGGTGGTCTGGATCTTTTCGGCCATCATCGTATCGTTGGACTGGATCAGGCGGATCTGTGGGCCCATCTGGATGGAGATATTGCGGGTCAGCTCCAGGTCATACAGCTTCTTTTCAAAGCGGTCGCACTGGTCGGCCAGGTCGCGGGCGGCCTGGGCATCTTCCGGCAGGCCGGATGCTTTGGCCTTGGCTTCAGCGGCGGCCAGGTCGTTCTCCCGCACCTGCTGCAGCTTTTTGCGGCCGGCCAGGATATACATGCTCAGCTCCTTGAAATAGACAAGGTTCAGCTGGTACATCTTGTCCAGCATGGCAATGTCTTTCATCAGGGTTACCTGGTGGTCCTCCAGTTGGGCCTTGATGCGTTCCACGTTCACATCAGCTTTGTCGTATTTCACTTTCAGGGCTTCCAGCTCGTTGGACTTTTTCTTGAAAAAGCCCAGGAAGCCTTTCTGATTTTCTGCGGTGGCGTCAAAGCCTTTCAGCTCGCCGATCAGCTGGGTGATGAGTTCGCCGGTCTCACCCATATCCTTGGTGCGCACGCGGGAAAGCGCACTGTCAGAAAAATCGCTCAGCTTTTTCTGGCTGGCGGCGCCGTACTGCAAAATCATCTGGGAGTTGGTCAAGTCGATCTTTTCAGCAAAATCCTGCACCATCTTCTGCTCTTCGGGGCTCAGCGGGGTATCCTCCACGGTAACGGGGGTAGCCTTTTTGGCTTCCTCCACCACCTTGGCATCCGCTTCGGGATCCAGGGTCAGGGTGGGGGCGGCAGGGGCCGCATCCAAGGTCAGGGAAGGTGCTGCGGGAGCGTTCAGGTCAAAATCCAGATCAGACATAGTGGCAAGTCCTTTCTCTTCTTCTTTTTATATTTTGGGTTGGGAGCATCAGGTCAAATTCTGACCGCGCATGATGTTTTCAAGCACTTCGATGTCGGTCGAAATATCCATTGCCTCTGCGGAATACAGGGCGTCCAGCTGGTTTTCAAATGCGGTGGCCATGGTGCCAGCGTTGCGGCGTACTTCGCTCAAGATCTGGGCGGCGTTTTCGCCGGTAATGCCGCCTTTTTCCATCTGGGCGTATGCGCTCATGATCTTGACCACTTCCGGCAGGTAATACCGTGCAAAGCGATCCACGGTGCGGGCTTTATCCGGCTTTTGCTCCACCGCCTGCACAATGCCGTGCCCGGCCTTTTCCATACGGTCCAGCTGGCGAGAAAGTTCGGCATCCGGGATGGCGTCATTCAGCTTGTGCAGCGCGTCCAGGTTGGCGGCAATGCCGTTCAGCATGGCATCGGTGTTCTCGCTGCCGGTGGCGTAGGGCTGTTCCACCCGCTGCACCCGCGTGGGGCAGAAGCGGGAAGAAACCAGATACACCACAGTGCTGAGTGCCGCAATGATAACCAGGTTCACCAGCCGGAAGGGCGGCAGAATCAGGGAAGCAACCGGCCAGGTCAGTGCAGCCAGATACAGCGGCAGAACCGGGTGGGTGCGCTTTTCGATCCACTTGCTCATGGGTTCAAAGCTCCTTGTAGTAAGGTGCGCCCCGGCAAAGGCAAACGCCGGAGCAAAGGGAATACCCTTTCATTATAGTGCAACGGCGGGGACAATGCAAACAATTTTGCCCCTTTCGGGCGGCAAAACGGCGCTTTTTTGCGCTTTTTACGGTTTGTTCACATATCCTTCCAGCGCAGTGCCCCAGGCATCCAGCAACCGCGGCATGGTAAACGCCGCATTGGCCGGGCTGGTGGAGGGCAACACCACAGCTTCCAACCCGGTCAGGGGCTGGGCGTATTTGCGGTACAGCCTGCCGCTGGTGGCACCGTTGCAAAAAATGGCCTGTACGCCCAGGCGGTTCACCAGGGCTGCCAGATCATTCGGTTCCACATCTTTGATGGAAGCATCCGATGCCCCGCGGATGGAGCAGGCGTGGATGACATCCCACACCGCCAGCCCGCTGCCAATGATGATGGCGCGTTTGGCATCCAGATCCTCCCATGCGGGGGTGGGGCTGTGGGTCAGGGTAGCCATCAGCGGCCAGAACCGATTCTGCGGGTGGCCGTAATAAAACCCCTGTGCCCGGCTCTTTGGGCTGGGAAAGCTGCCTAAGATCAGCGCTTTGGCCTGTGTGCCGTACAGTGGGGGCAGCCCCGGCCCCACATGGGTGTACGGTTGTTTGGTGTTCAACGGAATATCTCCGGCCACAGACTGCGGCACAGCTGGGCAATGCCATCGGGTGCAGCGGCAGGGGCCAGCGCCTTGGCGGCAGCTTTGGCGGTTTTCATGCCGTCCGCCATGCAGTAGGAACGCCCGGCCAGCGCCAGCATTCCGGCATCGTTGGGACCGTCGCCCACGGCAACGCAGTCCGCAGCGGCCAGGCCCAGATGGTCCAGCAGTGCCTGCAGGCCGGTTGCCTTGTCCTGTCCGGCGCGCAGGATATCGCACCCCGTCACGTGGTAGGGCAGGAACTGCAGCCCCAGGTAGCCGTATTTGGCCTGGAACTTGGCGATATCTTCCGCCGCCAGCATGCCGAACGCGGAAAACGGCATATCCAACAGGTGGCGGTCCTGATCCTCGCCGTCTTTCAGGCAACCTTCCAGTGCAGCGGCTTTCTCCTGCACATGGAAGGCCTCATAATCCAGGTAAACATACCCGCCGTCCGAAAAGCTGAATCCCAGCGGGTGCTCATAGTCCTCGCAAAAATCCACCAGAGCGTACATTTCCTCGGCGGTCATGTGGCTGGTGTACAGGGCGGTCCCGGCGGCATCCTCCACCTGGGCACCGGCGGCGCAGATCCAGTAATCCGGCCGGATGCCGCGCAGCATTTTGGCGGGGATCTCTGCCCGGCAGCGCCCCGTGGCAATCACGAGCTTGACCCCGGCTTTCTGCACGGTGCGCAGGGCATCGACGTTTTCTTTGGGCACGCGCGGCTCCCCATGGGGGCGCAGGGTGCCGTCAATATCTAAAACAAGCAAAGTGGCAGGCATGGCAGGTACTCCTTAACATTTGGTTTGGTTTCTTCTATTATATCAAATCCGCCCCCAAAGTCTAGCAGGGGGCGGGCAAACATATAGTTGTGGAGAAAAACAATGAGCGAAAGGCGGGCGGCGCACCATGCGGCATACCAGACGAAAAGAACGGGACGGGCTGGACCTTGCGCGCCCGGCACCGCGCAGACGGCACAAAACGCTCCGGCAGCTCTGTGCGCTGCTGCTGGGGCTGGCGGGCCTTGCCCTGCTTAGCATGGCCGTGTGGGGGGCGGCTTTGCCCCGGCGGCTGGATGATGCCTTAGCCCAACACTATGCCGCCCAAATGAGCGTGATGCAGCGGGAGCTGTTTGCCCTGCGCCGCCGGCTGGCAGAACACGAACCGGATGCCGAAGAAAACGCCGCCCTGCGCAATTTTTTGCAAAGCAGGCAGACGGACGGCGAACGCTGGGACCCCGTGTGGACCGCCGCCCGCTGGCCCGGCGGATTTTTGCTGGCGCAGCCGGTGCAGGCGGGGGTCGCCGTGCTGGACCGCAGCGGCCGTTTTGCGGGCATTGCAGGGGAGCATGGCACGGTGTCCCCGGCGGGCAGCGGAGCGGGGGCAGTCCCGGCTCTGGTGGGGCAGGCCCTTGGCACGCTGACCCGCCAGAACGGAGTCCTGTGGGTGACCGGCCTGCCCTGCAGCTGTAAGGCGGCAGCGGGGGAGTTGGCCGTTACCGCGCAGGGACAGTATTGGGCCGGGCAGCTGGCAGCAGCGCCCCAGCCCGACCCCGGCGGCCTGACCCTGCGCGCCCCGCTGGAAGATACTGCCGATGAAACCGACTGCCTGTATTTCATCGGGGGCTGACAGCTGCGGCAAAACCTTGTATAATACCCATATGGCAAAAGGACAGACCAAAGAACGATCAGACCAGAGCAGGCAGTGGCCTGCCGGGAGGTGCGCATGAAAAAAGACGGCAAAAAGAGGGTGTGGTTCCTGCTGATTTTCTGCACTGCCGTGTTTGCGGCATTTTTGGTGCGGCTGTACTGGATGCAGTTTACCATGGCGGATCACTATGCTAAAAAGCTGGAACAGGCATCTCAGACCAGCTATACCGTGCGCATCCCGGCGGCGCGGGGAAGCATTGTGGACCGCAGCGGCACGGCGCTGGTGCAGGATGACACCGTGTATGACCTGGCGCTCTGCGTTCCGGCCCCACCGGACACCGAGATGGCGCAGACCCTGCAAACGTTAAAAGAACTGGATCTAGGCGGCAAGGATGTGGAAACACAGCTTGCCGCCTTTTGTTCTGCCGTTTCGGCGGGGGAACTGCCGCTGGCTGAAAATCTGACCCAGGCACAGTGCCAGAGCCTGCTGGCTGCCGGTCTGCCCCAGAGCGGGGCGGTGCGGCTGACTGCCCGCGGTACCCGCACGGCGGTGGATGGCACCCGCGCTCCGCAGCTGCTGGGCGGCGTGGGGGCCATGAGTGCCGAGCAGTGGGCACAGAAAAAGGCCCAAGGCCTTGCCATGGATGAATCCATCGGCCAATGGGGGCTGGAAGCCGCCTGGGAGGATGCTTTGCGCGGCAGAGCGGGAAGCCTGAAAGTGACGGTGGATCGGAGCCGCCATACGCGGATCGAAACTGTGCAGACTGCCCCGCAGGCCGGGGACACCCTGCATCTCTATCTGGATGCTGACCTGCAGCGCACCCTGCGCAGCGCATTGCAGCAGCAAATTGAAACTTTACAGGCCACAAAGCCGGAAGGCAAGGGCAAAGAAGCCTGCGCAGGGGCGGCTGTGGTGGTGGATGTGCAGACCGGCGGCGTTCTGGCGGCGGTCAGCCTGCCGGATTATGACCTTGCCAGCTGGCGGCAGAATTATGCCGCACTGGCCACAGCCCAGGGAGCACCGCTGGTCAACCGGGTGCTGAACGGCCAGTATGCGCCGGGGTCAGCGTTCAAACCGGCAGTAGCGGCATCGGCCCTGGCGGCGGGGATCATCACCCCGCAAAGCACCGTAAACTGCGGCGGGCGGTACACTTACTATGCGGGTTACCAGCCGCGCTGTTTGCAGCTGGGGCACCGCGGGGCCGTCAGCATGGTTACGGCGCTGCGCCACAGCTGCAACATTTATTTTTATGATGTCGGCCGCCGCCTTGGGGTGGATACGTTTTCCGCTACCGCGCAGCAGCTGGGCCTTGGAGTACCCTGCGGTACTGAGCTGCCGGAAACTACAGGCCGCCTGACCTGGAGCACCGATGAGAACTATCAGGCGGGCCTTGCACTGATGGCGGCCATTGGGCAGGGCAATACGTCGGTCAGCCCCTTGCAGCTGGCGGCCTATGCTGGGGCCCTTGCGCGGGACGGCCAGCGCCCGGCGCTGCATTTTGCCCAAAGCACAACCGATGCCGCCGGGAATATAACCTGGCAGGCGCAGCCGGACGTTTTAGCCCAGGCACCCGGCGGGGCGGCAGTGTTTGCCCCTATCCGGGAGGGGATGGCCCAGATGGCCCAAACGCTGCGCACTTTGCGGGAATCGCCCATTCCCCTTGCCTGCAAGACCGGCAGTCCCCAGCTGGCGGGCACGCTGCCGGATGGCACCCACTACACAAACTCGGTGCTCATTGGGTATGGGCCGGTGCAGCAGCCGCGGTTTGCGGTGGCGGTGGTGATCGAATACGGCGGCGGGGGCAGCAATGCTGCGCCCGTTCTGCGGGCTGCGGCGGACTGGTTTGCAGCAGCCGGAATGGCCTGAACAGGATGGAATTTTGTGGGGAATTTTTGTATTCAACATGCAGGATGAACTTTTCGCTTTTTGTCCACAAACGGGGTGGGGAAAACCTGTGGAAAGTGAAAAAACGGGCAAAACCCCCGTAATAATTGTAAGTTTTACCCGCAAAAACAGGGGTAAAACTGGTAGTTTGCCCAGTGAGCGGGGGTGTTTATCCGTACTGTTATGTTGAAAGGTTTTCCACAATATGTTGAAAACACCCCCTGAAACGGTGGAAAACTGGCCATACAAGCGGGTTTTCCACGCTTTCAACAGGGTTTTCAACATCTTCAAAGGAAAACCTTTCCAGTACGGTTTGTATAAACCGCGAAAACACGCACAAAAGCACCGCGCAAAAGGGTGAAAAATCTGTACTTTTGACGCCAAGGAAAAAGGTGACAAAAGCATAGGAAATGTGCTATACTATATCTGTATAATTATCGAATCATGCCAGAAAGCTGTGTGGGCTGCCATACGCGGCAAAATGGCTGCCAAACGCCGCCGCACAGGGCTTTACCCAATCGTTTTAAGGAGTAACCACATTGCAGATGGAAAATAAAAAACGCATGCCCCAGCAGGCCCCCCAGGCCAAGGCAGACAAGGCCCCTGCGGAGCAGGATACCGCCCTGGTATGGGGCAAAAACCCCGTGACCGAACTGCTGAAAAGCGAAGCCGGGGTGGACACCCTGCTGCTGGCCGACAGCATGGAGCCGCGCATGGCCGGGTATTATACCGCGCTGGGCAAAGCGGCCGGGGCGGTCATCAAGCGTGTACCCGCCGGCAAGCTGCAAAAGCTGTGCGGTACCCAGGACCACCAGGGTGTGGCGGCCTGGGCTGCCCGCATCCAGTATGTTGGCGTGGAGGAACTTTTGCAGATCGCAAAAGACCGCGGCGAACCGCCGTTCCTCGTGCTGTGTGACGGTATTGAGGACCCCCACAACCTGGGCGCAATCCTGCGCAGCGCGCTGCTGTGCGGTGCCCACGGCGTGATCATCCCGCGGCGCGGCGGCGTTGGCGTGACCGGCACGGTCATGAAATCCAGCGCCGGGGCAGCTGCCCGCATCCCGGTGGCGCGGGTCGCCAACCTGCCGCAGGCCATCCGTGACCTGAAAAAGCAGAACATTTTTGTTTACTGTGCTGACCTGGGCGGTGCTCCGCTGGAAAAGACCGATCTTTCCGGCCCGGTGGCGCTGGTGCTGGGCAGCGAGGGCGCAGGCCCCGGCGCACTGGTGCGCAAACTGTGCGATGCCGCCGTTACGCTGGATATGGCCGGTGGCAAAACCGGTGTGGACAGTTATAACGTCAGCGTGGCCGCCGGTATTTTGATGTACAACATCATGCAGCGCCGCAAGTAACGGCTGCGCAAAAAAAGGAATCCCATACCAAAGGGGAGAACAACATGCCAAGCAAACGTACAAATGATTCCGTGGACCGCATTCTGGAAGAGCTCAGCCATGAGCAGGCCGAACGCGGTATCCGGGATAGTGTAACAGACCGCCAGGTGGATGCCATCCTGCAAAGCCTGGGCCACGGCAGCATGGAGGAATCCTCCGGCGGCGGTTCGGCATTGGGGCCCATCCAGAAAGAGGACCTGCCGGATATCACGCTGGGCAAAGGCAATAATTTTAACACCGAGGACCGGTTTTCCACCGCTGTGCTGGACGACCTGCTGGGCGATCTGCCCAGTATGCGGGCTGCCAAAAAGAATAAACCCGGCCCCGCTGCCCCGGCCCGCCGGCCTGCTTCTGTGCCGGAGCCGCGCCGCATGCCGGAAGTTGAGCCTAAAGTAGAAAAACAAAATAATATACAAACTGTACAACCGACTCGGCCGGTGCGCTCGGAACCTGTTCCGCAGCCTGCCCGCCCTGCCCCGGCACAAACTGCGCCCCAGCAGCCGGCCCCGCAGGTACAGCCGGAGACAAAACCGGCCCCGCAGCCGGAACCAAGACCGGCGGATGCAACATCAGGGGATACCACCCGCACCAGCGTCATTAAAGCCTTTTTGGGCCGCAGGGTGCCGGAAGCGGACAGCAAGTACCTGGATGAAGGCAAAAAAGATTTTACCAACTTTTTTGGCACCAGCGTGGCCGTTGTTCCGGATGATATGAAGTCCGAGCAGGAGCGCCAGCAGACTCCCAAGAAAAAGGGCTTGTTTGGCTTTGGATATGCTACCGATACCGGGGAGTTTGAGCCGATCAATGTTTCGGTCAGCGGCAGGGTGGAAAACCAGAGCACCCAGCAGCTGGAAGAACAACTGCCCCGGTTGCAGGAGGTTTTGCCACAGGATGAACCGGACGAGATGGAGCTGCGCGAGCAAGAGCCGCCCCGCCACCACGCTGCAAAGAAAAAAGGCTTTTTTGCCAGCCTGTTCGGCGGCAAAAAGCACGATGTCTATGACGAGCTGGAATCCTATGACCCGTATGAGGGCGAGCCAGCCCCGGTAGAAAACTGGGAGGTTCCGGAACAGCCCCGGGAGGAGCCGGAAACAGAGGAAACGGGCGAGATGCCCCGCCTGACCGCTACCAACGCAGGGCTTTCCATCTCCGGGCGGCAGACTTCCCAGTTTGCCGCCACAGGCAAACCGCTGCTTCCGAAGGATGAGCCGGCCCCGCAGCCGGAACCTCAGCCCAATGTTTACCGCAAAAATAAAAAGCGGGATACCGTGGAGTTCACCCCCCGCAAGGAGCGGGAACGCACCATGCCGTTCACTCGGCCTGCCCCCCGCCGCGAAGCGGAACCCGTGGGCGAGCCGGTCATGACCCCAAACGATACGGTGCAGCCGCAGCCCGCGCCTGCCCCGCAGGCGACCACCGGTTTTACCATGCAGCTGGGGGACGAGCCCGCACCGGAAAGCACCCAGTCGTTCCTGCATGAACTGAACGCAGCCCTGCCGCCGCGCCGCAAAAAGCCTGCGCCCAAAGCTGCCCCCGTGCAGGAAGAACCCGCCAGCGGCGATACCTTTGAGGAACTGCCGCAGGAGCTGGCCCAGACCCTGACCGGGCAGATCCGCCTGAGCGAGATTGCCGAAGGGGTGGAAGAGCAGCCGGAAGAACCGAAAAAGCCCGCCCCGAAAAAAGAGGAAGAAAGCTTTGAAGAGCTGATCGGCCCCCTGGTGGATGAAAAGCCCAATACCGCGGAATTTGTGCGCGGCATTGAACAGTCCATCAACCTGGAAAAGATCAAATCGGATTCAAAGGCAAAAACAGAAAAGACCGATACCGATTACCAGGCGGCTGCCCAGTACCTGAGCGACCCCAACGCCGGGGCGGAGCCGGAAGCACCGGAACAAAAAAAGCCCGGCAAAGGCTTTAACATCCTCCGGTTTGCAGGCAAGCCGAAGGACGAAACCACCCCCGATGGCGAAGCGCCTTTTGCCGCACAGGCCGCCGTCCTGCACCGCCACGAATACGAAAGCACCGATGATGCCCCCGTGGTGCGCCATGACCTGGAACTGCGGGTGATGATCACCACCGGCACAGCAATCGCTGTGGGCGCTGCAGCCCTGATTATGATCGTTCTGGGCACTATGGCGGCCACCGGAGCCAATCTTGGCCCGCTGGATACCACAGCCAGCACCAAGCCGCTGCTGGTGACCATGCTGATCCTGCTTGCTGCCAGTGCGGCCCTGTGCTGGCAGACGATGCTGGGCGGCCTGGCCGGGCTGATCAACATGCGCCGGGGCAATACCGCAGATACCATGCCCGCCATGGCCGCGGTGGCCTCCATCCTGCAATGTATCATGTTTTTGGCAAAGCCGGAATGGTATAACCCCGCAACCCTCTGCCTGATGACCGGCCCCGCAGCGCTGCTGCTGTGCGGCAACGCTGCAGGCAAGGCAATCGACGCCCACACCATCCGGGATAACTTTACCCTTGTCAGCGCCGGGATGGACCACGCTGTGGCATATCGGCTGAAAGATGCCGGGGTACTGCGCACCGTGACCGCCGGGCTGGCGGAACCGCGCCCCAATGTGCTGGTCAGCCGTCCCACCCGCCTGATGAAAGGCTTTTTGGCGGGCAGCGAATCCCGCCGCACATCGGATAAAAACCAGCAGCAGTTTGCCCGCATCCTGCTGGGCTGCGGCGTGGCTGCATTCCTGTTCACCCTGCTTTACCGCAAGGATGCCGGAACGGCGTTCACTGCGCTGGCCGGTGTACTCTGCCTGGGCGCGCCGCTGGCCGGTACGCTGATCTCCGCCATGCCCATGCGTTTGATGCAGCGCAGTGCCGCGCAGATCGGCGCGGTCATCCCCGGTTGGAAGGATATCCGACTGCTGGGCCGTGTGAACGTGCTGCAGGTCACGGCGCAGGATCTTTTCCCCAAAGGGTGCATTACGCTGCGCGGCATCAAGCCGGTGCGCAAAGAGGATATTGAGCTGGCCATCATCTACTCCGCTTCCATGCTGGCCGATGTGAATACCCCGCTGAAAGATATCTTCCTTGGTATGACGGGCGATAACCGCAAGCTGCTGTGCAAGGTGGAAAACCTGGAAACGCTGGACGGCCTGGGCTATGTGGGCTGGATCAACGGCGAGCGGGTCATGATCGGCTCCCGCCGGCTGATGGATACCTATGATATCCAGCTGCCCAGCATGGAATATGAACGCCGCCATACCGTGAACCAGCGCCGGGTCATCTACCTGGCGGTTTCCGGCAAGCTGTTCAGCATGTTCCAGGTGGCTTATCAGAGTGATCCCGATACCGCCGCCGTGCTGGATTCCCTGCGCCGCGCCGGACTTTCGCTCATTGTGGACTGCGATGACTTTAACTGCGATGAAGCGCTGCTGCAGACTGCTTATAACCTGCCGGTTGGTACCGTCAAGGTGCTGAGCGGCAAGGAACACAAGGCGCTGGAGCCCGCTGTGGCCTGGCTGCCGGAAAGCGAAGGCAGCATGCTGCACCTGGGCAGCTTTGCCAGCTTTGTCGGCGGCCTGGAAGCCGCTGCGGGTGCGGCAGAGGGGGAACACCGTTCTTCGATGGTGCTGTCGGCCTCGGTGCTCATCAGCTGCATTCTTGCCATGATCATGGCGCTGGCCGGTGGCCTGGCCGGGCTGCCGCTTCCGGCACTGGCCTTGTATCAGGTCGCTTGGGCGGTTCTGGCCATGATATTCCCCCTGATCCAGAGATATTAAGGGATATCTGAAAACAAAGAACTGGATTGAGTTTTCGGCTTTTCAGATATATCCCAAGCGTTTTTGCGGGAAAAATAAAAACGGGAACGACATAAAAAGGAATGGTGCAACCATGTACCGCACAATTCAACATCAGATGAGCATTGATGACTACCTGCCGCCCTATGAAGGCGAGCTGGTACAGGAGAACCGCTGGGTGCGCCTGGCCCAGGCCATTGACTGGGATGCCATTGAACAGGAGTACAGCGGCCATTTTGCTGCTGGCGGCAAGGTGGCAATTCCGGCCCGCATGGCGTTCGGTGTGCTGGTGATTCGTGCAGCGTGCCGCACAACGGACAGCGAAACGGTGGAGATCGTGCGCGAAAGCCCCTACCTGCAATACTTTTTGGGCTTTGATTCCTTTACCTATGATGTGCCGTTTTCTTCCCGCAGCATGGAGCGGTTCCGTACCCGCATTTCCCCCGCCCGTGTGCGGGAAGCCGTAGCGCTGCTGCGCGGCTTTGAAACCAAAAAAGGCAGTAAAAAATGAAAAAGGGCCGCATGGCTCCGGGCAGTTGCTCCGAACCGTGCGGCCATGTTATGCCCTGCAACCCCAACCTTTGCAACAGATAGGAGAATTATGGAAATTATTGTTGATGCTTTTTTGGATGCACTGATCGACGGCGTAAAAATGCTGCCGTTTTTGTATCTGGCATATCTGCTGATCGAATGGCTGGAACGCAACCATGGCGAGCGAATTGAAAAAGCGCTGGCTGGCGGCGGCCACTGGGGCTTTGTGCCCGGCGCACTGCTGGGCTGCGTACCACAGTGCGGGTTTTCGGCGGTAGCGGCCAACTTTTATGCCAGCCGGGTCATTACCCCCGGCACGCTGCTGGCCGTGTTCCTGGCAACATCGGATGAAGCCATCCCCCTGCTGGCGGCGGAGCCTACCCTGTGGAACAAGCTGGGCCTGCTGCTGGTGCTCAAAATCGTGTTTGGCATTGCAGCCGGTTTTGTGTTGGATGTTCCGCTGCGCCGCATCCTGCCCAAAGGGCTGTATGGCGGCTATGAGGGCCATGCCGATGAGGTGGACTGCCACGAAGAACACGAGGAACACAGCAGCATTTTCCTGGCGGCACTGCGTCACACGCTGGAAATTTTTGTGTTCATCTTGGTGTTCAGCTTTATCATTGGGCTGATCTTTGGCCTTGTCGGGGCGGATTCCGCCGCGGCATTCCTGGGCAGTCTGGGCATTTTCCAGCCCATGATGGCCGCGCTGATCGGTCTTGTACCCAACTGCGGTGCCAGCGTGCTGCTGGCTCAGCTGTATATGGGCGGGGCTATTACCTTTGGCAGTTTTTTTGCGGGGCTGTGCTCCGGCGCAGGTATCGGCCTGGCTGTGCTGTGGCGTGTCAACCCCAGCTGGAAACAGAACTTGTTCATGACAGGGCTGCTCTGGTTCTGCGGCACCTGCTGCGGTATTTTGCTGCAATGGGTGGTGTAAGAGCTGCCGGCGGCCATAACCCGTAAAATAATAAGTAAGGGACGATGCGGAAGCATCGTCCCCTTTGATATGCTTTGTGGGATGTTGTAGCCAAGGCTTGCGATAAAATTCTATTGTGGCATCTACCGCATGGTTCCGGAACGGTCAAGACCGTTCCCTACGGAGCATTTTATAGTGGGTGATAGAACATAAAACATTCGGTAGGGCGGGGTCACCCGACCCCGCCGAAACCTGGCCCCATTGCATGTTGAAAAATTGTGATGAACCAACAAATTGCTTGTAGTGGGCGGCGTCCCCGACGGACGCATCAATAACAGTGAGCTTGTTTGTGCGCAGTAGAGCGGGGTGCCCTCACCCCGCCCGCCGGACCTTGCCACGCTGCTACCCCCAAAACGTGGGAAGAACCCTGCCGTGCACGCAAAGGCTCTCCCTCCAAATACAAATTTACCCCCAAAACAAAAAACAAACGCCGCAGGGAGCATCACGCACTCCCTGCGGCGTTGTCATTTATATCGTCTCGCCTTCAGCCTCTGCAGCCGGTTTCTTCTTCCCAGTCGCCGAAATCTTCGGCTTTGGCGATGGTGGTAGGGTCCACCTTGCCGTCCTCCGTCAGCTTAACGGGTTCGGTTTTGTCCTGTACCGGGTTCACGTTCGGCACATCGCCACCGTTCTGGATGGGAATGGTAACGCCGTCATCTTCCTGCGCGGGTTCTTCCACCGGGGCAGCAGGCTCCGCTACAGGGGTCTGCTCAGCGGGGGCAGGTTCCTCAATCGGTGCGGGCTGTTCCTCGTCCGGGGCAGGCTCTGCCGCCGGTTCTTCTGCGGAGGGTTCCTCGTCGGCATTTTCTTCGGTTTCGTCCGCATCTTCGGTGCTTTCGGAAGCTTCGCTGTCGTCAAATGCGGAGTCATCCACAATCTGTTCGCTCTCTTCGTCCTGAGCCAGATACTTGCTGACAACATAAACGCCAACACCGATGGCTGCGCCCAGCACAATGGGAATCAGATGAAATTTTGCCATAGTAATTTCTCCTTTCGTGCGCGGGCAACTGGCCCGGCAGCTGTTTGGGGCGGTTGTGCCTGGAACGATTGGCACAACCTTAAGGCAATACCGCATAATTCTAAGTGCCGATACGGCGAGCGAGGTGCGGCAGA
>ERZ827150.3248-NODE-3248-length-16150-cov-3.080336_pt1 | contig 16150 bp, 13 predicted proteins | sample MGYA00519779_ERZ827150 | MGnify/ENA primary metagenome ERZ827150 (study PRJEB31778, sample SAMEA3449267) | human gut metagenome | biome: human gut; feature: human-associated habitat; material: faeces | place: United Kingdom | collected 2010/2012 ...
ATATTAAATTTTAAAATTAATATTAGTGATATTTTAAATAAAGTGCTTTTAAGTTATTGCTTTTGATTTAAATATATATCTATAATTTGGTATTTTTTGCAAGTAAGTATACTTTTAGGTATATTTTGTTGATAAAAAAGCCAATAAGTATTAATATAATGTTAAGCGAGGCAATACAATATGAAATATTTAAAATCTCTATCTCAATTTAATACATTTACTATTAGTGAGGCTAATAAAATAATAGGAAATATTCCAGCAACAAAGAAATACATAAAATCAATGATTGATGCTGGATACATTCGTAAAATTAAAAAAAATTTTTATACTTGTTATAACTTTGCATTAAATTGTGATTGCGCAAATAGATTTCAAATAGCATCTAATATCAATAAAAATTCGTATATTTCTTATCATAGTGCATTCGAATTCTATGGCTTTTATAATCAAATGTATTATGAAATACAAGTATCGTCTAATAAAAGATTTGCTCCATTCGAATATAACGGCTATTCATATTCTTGCTATCTAAATGATATTGATGTTCAAATAGATACAATTCAAGATGTACGAGTAACATCCATTGAAAGAACAATAGTTGATTCTATCAACATGCTTGGAAAAGTTATGGATTTTGAAGAACTTGTAAAATGTCTTGATCTTGTTCATTTAATAAGCGAAAGAAAAATAATAGAAATACTTGGCTTTTATAACAAAGAAGTTCTATATCGCAAAGTTGGTTATATTCTTTCTTTCTATAAAGAAGAATTTAAACTAAGTGATTCATTTTTTGAATTATGTTTAACTAAAGGCGTAATTTCTAATCATGGTAGTATTGTAAATGGCGATAAAAACAATCTCATATATGACTCCAAATGGGGACTTGATACTTATCCAAATTTAAGAAATATATCTAATAAAGGAGGAAATTTAGATGTTTAAATACACTGCCAAAGAGATTAATAAAATTGCAAATGAAACAAATTTCAACATAAATATGTGTGAGAAAGTTCTGAGACTTTTTTCAATATTAGATTTTTTAAATAATATCGAATTTACAAATCTATTAGCATTAGCTGTAATGTTTTAACTTCTAAATGTAGTCGAATCTCCGCTCAACCGAAAGAAAAATAGGTTCTGAACCGAAAAAATATTAAAGTTTCAACCGAAAGAAAAACACGTTGATAGTATGTTCATAATAATTTTTCCTGTTCAGAGTCTTATTTTTAAGATTAAAATGCAAAATATTTATAAAAATATATTTTGTCTAATTTTTGGCTTGCTTCGTTTTTAGCAATACCACAGTCTCCACATGCGTAGATTGGACGCGAGGAACAGGTCTACCAATACAGGGCACCTCACGCGAGGAACAGGTCTACTGGGTGCATTTTTCGACAGGTCTACAGGAAATTTCAGACGACCTTGGTAGTATGAGTAGCGATATCAAGGATAGTTGAAATTATGTCTTCCAATTGTCTGTTGCGTCATACCATTTCGGTTCAATGCTTTTTAACCTTAAAATTCTTCGAGATTCTCTTTTACCTTTACGTCTGGAATGATTTTTTCAAGGAAAGAAATTTGTTCGGATATCGAAGCGACTATTTTTCTTTGTTTCATTTTGTTGTCTATCTGCTCTAAAAGTTCTTTGTAAAATTCAATCTTTTTTTCAATTTGAGGAACCTGACTGCCACTATAAGAACTGACTTGCGGTTCGGTTTGAAGTTGTTCATATAATTCACCAGAAATTCCGTGGTTAATCAAATGTGCCAAAAAGTCCAAAACACATTTTGAATTAGTTTCAGCAACAATTTTCATTAAGTAAATACATTTAGAAGAATTAATTTGATCTCCTAGCGTCTCTTTAGCCCATTCTACTACAGATTCATCATTAAGGTGTTCTGAACGAATGCCCAAGCCAAAATAGTCCGCAAAGCAAAATGAAATATGAAAGTCATCTTCGATCTTGTTCATTAAACAGTTAAATATTTTGGTTGCATAAATTTTCTTATTTTGCTGAATCCATAATTTTCTTAAAGACTTTAAATCAGTGTCGATCGATAGAATGCATTCAATCGAAGAGTCAAAAAACGAAGAATCCAAATCACACAATTTGAAGAAATAGGTAGAAACTTTATAATCAAAATTTTTAGATGGCAAATAATTCAAAAAAGCTTGTTCCAAAACCTTAATATTTTCCCCAAACGTTTCAATTATTTGGTCAATTGGGAAAAGATATACGTTAAACAACCTGCTATAGTAGTCCTCACATAGTGTTCTATTCTTTTTCCAATTCGAATTTATAAATGCCACTATCGAGCAAAACTCTTCATTTGAATCACACAATTCGTATATTCTATCCAATCTACGATCAATTAAAGGCACATAGTCGGATTTTTGAAAATCGTTAGATATCAGTTCACGAAGCATTTGCTTCATCTTTTCGTCTTTGCTAGAGCAGCAATTAATAAAACAAATTCTTAATTCGTCTCTAAGATTAGCCGAGTCAACAAATTTTAATTTTTTATTAAAAAACTTAATGTCTTGAACTCTTCCAACAATAGACCAAATTATAGATGCACCGAAATTTTTGACTAGATTTTCCAAATTACCGAGTGCCCATTCAGTGATTTCGTCATTACAAAAGCTCAAGTAATAATTCACAAACGAAGACAATTTGTAGTCTTTCGCTATCAAGTACATGGAACGTGCATTATTTAATCTTCTAACTCCATTTTCAAGACCATCTTTTTCTGCGACTCTCTGTATCATAACTTGCCAATTTGATTTTTGACCTGTTTGTCGCCATTCGTCATCTCGAAAATCAAAAAGAAGCTCGATATCATTCATCTCATCATTGTATTTGTCTTTGATGTAGTCCCACTCAATTTCACTTCCATGTGAATTTCTAAGTAATTTAGCATAGATGAGTATTTCCTTTTTCTTATCGTAGTGGAATTTTTCCATTATCATTTCAATGTTATGCAAATCATTAATAACGAGTTTTCTCACGCTTTTAGAATAGTTATCCATGCAATGGTAAATAATATCGAAAGAATGTGTTTCATCTGTATTTAGTAAAAGATTCCAAACGCTGTTTCGTAAATCAAAACAATAAGGCATCTCATCATTAATTGAAAAATGGCAATATTCAATAGTATTTGTTTTCCCTTGCCGACAGTTAGAAAAATTGAATTTAAGCAGTTCTTTTGCTATTAAGCTAGCAACATCACAAAAATAATCTTCTCCTTTTGCCATCAATAAAGCTTCAATCAATTTATGTTGTCTTGAAAAATTATAACTGTAATCATCAATTTGAATCGAAGCTATTCTATTAATTGAATCAACTGCTTTTTTTCGTAGTCCATCATAATATAGAGATTCAAACAAGAGAGCTAACGAATTAAAATCGTAAGTAAAAGAAAAAACATGTTCCAGTATTTCCAAGCAATAATTTTCAGGCGAAAAATCCAGATTATCAGAATCATTTTTCCAATTTGATTTTGTTTGATTTACAAAAATGTGTTTTTCAGCCCATTTAACCGCTCTATTGGGGTCGATTAGGGAAAAAGAAGAAACAAATTCGGCAGTTATTTTTCCTTCCTTTTCCATCCCGTCCCACAACGAGATTAATTCGTTCTTTAAATATTCATTTCCGGTTTTAGATGTATATACGTTAACCAGCATATTGATTGATTCAATAACTCTTTTTCTAAAAGAAGCGAAAAATAAACTCACAAACTTTTTTAGGGAGAGAAATCTAGATTTTATAAAGCCATCATAAACAAAAAAATCTTTCAGGCACTGATCAGAAACGCGAGCAACTCTATCCGAATAAATGTCTAAGATCTCAAGTTCATGAAGACTATGTACTTTATCGTTAAATTCATCACGTGAGATTTCAATAAAAGAACAAATCAAAGACATCTTGTTTTCATCTTCTAAATCTATTTTTTCTAATGTTGCTAAAATGCAAAGAATCTTTTTGCTATTTTCATAATCCAATTTACTATTATTTCTTATAACATCCGAATAATAATCATTCAATAAAGAAGCAGAATCATTCCATAAAGCTACATTACCACTATCTTTTACGATTTTTTCACTAGCTATAATCGCCAAACGAGAATTGCCATTAGCTATATCGGCAATTCTTTCTTGATATTTTGGGTTAATAATCCCATAGTTCTTTTCAATTATGCTTTTAATTGATGTGGTTCCTAAGCTATTAACGGAAAACTCACCAACGCTTATTTTAAATTGTGAAACAATCCGTAAAACCGCATCCTTTGCATAGTTTCGGACCGAAAAAATGATTTTAATATCAGCATGTAACTTGATCAAATCTTCGATAACGAGTTTTAATTGAGAAATTCCATTGGCGTCATCAAAGAAAACAATTGGGTTTTCATCATCATTGATTTCTAATAGGAGATCATGCGATATATCTCCAGAACGATTTTGAACAATAAGTACTTTGTTCTTTTGTTTTTTTAAATATTCAATGACTAATCTCGTTTTCCCAACTCCAGAATCTCCACACACCACGACAGCATCGTTAAGTTTGATTTTCTCGGAAAGATTTTCAATGTCATTTTCTCTACCATAAAATTGTTTTGAAAAATCACTTCCAAAAATCCTTGAATTTCTTTCTATAAATTCTTCGATGGAGCATACCGGCGAATTATTAACGACTATATCAAGCTCATCTTCAATTATTCTTTTGCCACTCTTAATTAGCATCGAACAAAACTGGTTCAAGCATATCACTTCAAGATGAACATTAACGGCCTCACACTTCTTTTGAACTTTGCCTTGATCGATAGGATCTAAATCATTTGAAGTAGCAACAAATATTATCGTTTTGCAAACGATGTCATTTTTTGATTCATCTATAAGCTTTATACATTTATCAATATCCTTATTTAGTTTGTCACCAATTTTCCCCTGCTCAGTCGTATACTCAAAAAAAGTAAAAACACCATCCTTATCAACACAATGTGAATCAGGGGTTCCTTTTTTCGTTTTGATTCCATCTATAGTTAATCCATAACTGACAATATTAGGATAACCATTATCTCTAAAATATGAATCACACACTCTTTGAAATTGAGCGGGATCACACTTCAAAATTTCACTAATAAGAGCATCATTTTTTATCATGTTATCACCTCTATTAAATTCATCTTGTAATATTTCTACGTTTTGAGCGGCCATTTTGTTTCACATCATTTGAAATAGATCAGCCAAAATAAAAGTCATAAATATTTAATTTACAAAATCTTCGAACGGCATTTAGAACATTGGAATTTTTGGCGTTCCTTAAAATGATTCTGCACACCGACCAAGGATCCGTATACTCTTCAAAGGAGTTTAATGAGCTCCTGTCTGCTTATAATATCATACATTCGATGTCTAGGGCGGGAACTCCGACCGACAATGCTGCGATGGAGTCGATAAATGGGTGAATCAAAGCTGAAATGTTTGCCGATCTCCACCTAACATCCAAAGAAAGGATAATTGAAGAAATTAACGAATATATTCTATTTTTCAACGAAAGGCGTCCTGCCTACTCTTTGAAATATATGACGCCAAAGCAATACAAGGATGTCTTCTATAACAAACAAGAGTCGAAAGTATGAAACGTTGTGTCTACTTTTTGTTGACTAGTGCAATCATTTCTTTCTTCTTAGAGGTGAGATTCGGTCTTCTCGAGTACTCGCTCTTATGAAGATTGTAGTTTTCTCTTTCCTTCAGTCCGAATTCGTTCTTGGCATTGGCGACATCGAGAGATGAAACCTTTACCCCATATTTCTCAATGACATATTCTTTGATTTGGTTATAAGTAGGCTTGGTTTCAGCCTTCGTAGCCTTCTTGTTTTCAAAGGAAACAACAGTCTCATCCTTGCTTTCCCGTTGGGACAAAAGAGTTACCGTCTCGACATGCATAATTTTTCCTCAAAAAAACGTTCCAAATACAGCCAAGGTTATGAAGTCGACATCTTTTGTAGACCTGTATGACTGACAGTGCAACAGGTAAAAGATAACTACCTCATTGGAAAACGATGAGGTTGATATGTCTTTCCCATGAATTCTATATGCGATATGAATACAATAAAAATCGCTACCTGATGGCGATATTGGCCTTTCTCTATCGAATTTCCAAGCGATCAGTCTTTGACCTTCCAATACCCAGATTTGTTTGATCCGATTCTTTCGATGCAGCCATTATCCTTGAGGTACCTGATGTTCTTTTCGACGGCAGTCGTGCTAATACCTAGAATGCTCGCAAGCTGGCTCGACGTGATATTCGGGTTGTTCCTGATTTCCGAAATCATTCTCGTTCTATTTGGCGTCAGCTTTACATCGGTTTTATTCCCAATCTTATCCCCAACTTTATTCCCAACCACGTTAATCCAATTGAAGGGAATCGTGACCACGATGGAGTTCTCATTGAAGGAAATCGCCTGCTGCCCGTATGTTTCGACGATCTTGGGGACACCTCTTCCCGATTTCTCGCTGATATGTAGTTGAAGAAATATTTCCGACAGCTTTTCATTCACCGGGACGGATTCCCCGGAGAAGAATCCCTCCATCGTCTGGGACGGCGCAAGCGTCCCTCTTGAAAGGATTTCTATGCGATTTGAGAAAACGCTGATCATCGGCTCGTTTCTCTCAACCCATTTGTTGTGGAGGACGGCGTTAATGATTGCCTCGTTGAAAGCCTTGCTTTCGAAAAGAGGGACGTCCTTCCTCTCCACGACCCTATTCCTCTCATCAGCTTGGATGATATTCAGCACGTCGCCGTACCTGAGAAGCTCGTCGAGCGTGTAAAGAAGGCAATTATATCCAAACTCGCGGACCGAGAAAAGATTCGAGGCCTTCGTCTCGCCATCGAAGATCGATACCCTCAGCGGGATATGCGAGTTGTCGGAGAGAAGCTGGGCCTGGATGTTGTATTTCCCCTCTTCGGTGAGCAGGCCAAGGTTCTTTCTGAAGGTCTCTTCTTTGAGGACGATTCCCTTCGACCCATAGTAGCCAAAGAGTTTGCTGAATGTCAGATTCTGGTAATTCGATGGCGTATTAACGATGGTCGGGTAGCCTTCCCTGAGGACGCGGAAAAGGAATGCTTCGCGCTCGGGGTACTTCATTATCCTTTCCTTGCTGGAGCCGACCCTGATAAATCTTTGCCCATTCCAATCGACAGGCATGGATTTGGCAGCAGAGATAGTCAAGATAACGAGTCTCTTTCCTTCATACGTCGTTTCTTCGAAATCAATCTTCACGTTTTTAGATAGTTGCCTTTCAAGAAAATGCTTGAGCGGCTCGCCATGGCTTGCGTTCTTGTCGAAGTCGAAATCGGTGCCGACGATTTCGTGACTTTTGTCGTTAATCCCCCAAACCATATAAGCGTATTTCCTGCCGACATAAGCAGCGGCATTGGACAAAGCGGAGATGTATTCACCAAGCTCATTGTCGTTATCGAAATTCTCTTTGAATTCGAACCACTCTTTCTCATATTTGTACGAGCAAAGCTCATCGATTAATTCATTCAAATCCATGTTTTATCACCTTTTTATTCCCAACCAAATGATATCAGAAAGTTGGGAATAAATCAACACCGGTTGGGAATAAAGTTGGGAATAAACAAATGTAACCGGATATAGAGGTGAACACAAAAATTAAAAATTCTTTAATAACGCATGGACCATACAAAAGCTCATTTGCTTTCAGCTACTCGCACGATTGTGGCAAACACAATTGCAAACATTCATTTAAAACCGGCTTATAAATCGTTATCTGACCTAGGGTGCGAACAACAAACGGCGAAAAAACTATCTTGAATAAGGAACTTCAGGAAGCAAAAACAGATCATTGATGCTGGAATTGATTTCGTCCTGCTTCATTCCAAATCGGCTTAATTGAATAGCGTAAATCAGTCCTCTAATAATGATGTATCCCTGAACAACTTTTTGGTCTAATCCATTGAGTTTGTTTCCATGGTCTATATCATTCCTTGCATTGGAACATACTTCAGCAATTTCTTTATACGACATGTCTTTTGCGAATCTATTTTTAATAGTTTCTATGCATCCGGAGTATTCTCCCAATGCATACTCCATCTTGTCGCGTAAGGATTCCATATGGACATGCTTTATGAATCCTTTATAGATTTTCTTTTTCCTCGAAACCGATTTTTCCATCAGAGGGGTGATTTCGGAAACAATTTCATCTTCTATGTTCTTTCTTTCTTCACTATATGGGATTCCATTTGGATATAAATTATCGATTCGCTTTCAAAGGCGGCAGCATCTTTGCTTATACTCTCCAAACCAACCCACAGCCTCAATATCTTTTCACTTGGCAAATTCAATAAATGGATTTCATCGCAGTAAATCGATGAAATAATATTGCCTGAAGCTTTATAAATTAAACACCATGGTAACGCATCTCTATAGATATCGTATTTATCTGCTTTTTCCCTTTTAATGTTGCCAATACAAAAATGGAGACTGCCCTTGATGTTTCTGGTCAAAATATTAATTTCTTCAGGATAAATATTAGTTCGCATAAAGCAGTATTGAATAAAGCGAACCATTACCTCGCTCAATCTCAAGATTTGTTTTTCGCTAGATTCTTCTTGCCACTTCAAAGACAAGCCGGGGGTAAAATCGAACTCAGGGCCTTTCCAAACCAAAGAATATGTCGGGAATATAAGATAAGTTAAATCGCCAACTTTGAATTCGTTTTTCATATTGACGCTGTCAAATTCGAAATTGATTTTCCCTAATGTCATCTTATCATCGATAGGATTTATCGATATATTCGGGGCCATATTCAAATACTTTTGAAATTCCTTGGAATAAAAAGAAATTTGAGTAAACCCCCTCATTTCACAATATGCGTATAAGAGATACTTATCAATGTTAACTTTTAAATTCCATGAACCCGGTGAGACAGTGGTGATTTTATGTTCCCATCCATAATTGTTTTTTCTAAAATAGAAAGTGATTCTTGAACTTCCATCAATTAAAATCCCGTCTAGCTTTTCAAAAGGCAGTTCTTTTCTCTCCCCTGGCAAAAAAACTCCATTAGCATTTTTTTCCATAAACAAAACCCGTGCGGTGTCATTATCGAAATAAACGTTTAAAGTATTGTTACTAAACTCGAAAACATAGTCCTTCTTTTCGATTTCCACCTTTCCAATCATGATTTCGCCCATTGTTTTTCACCTCCTTTCAATCTTCTTCGTTAATAAAAAATTTATTTTGTGCTTGAACGAATTGCGTTGAAGAACTTATTGATTATTCTATCGGAACACTTATTCTCGATTTTGCCACACAAACATTTTCCTTAACAATGTAGCACTCGACATAGTGTGGACCATGAAATTGACTACCTTCATGGTGTTTTTCTCCGCCTTTTACAATCGCCCCGCGAATATCATTCCTCTTGCGAGCTTCTTCCCCTACATTTCTGACTTTCCAATAAATATCGTATGGCTTCTCGGCATCACAATACTCAATATAAAAATCAAGAGACTTGGATCTTTGAACAATGAAACGATTTAATGGGGTGATTGATTTTAACAAATCGTTTAATTTTCCCGTTCGAAAGCCATTGGCTGAAATGTCGCAATTGATTTCGACTTTGTTTCTAATTCTTACCTGAAATAAATCCTGGATGAACTGTTCTTTGTAGTTTCTAGATTCGGAATAATATGGATTAGATGGAAATCCGTCTCCAAACAAATCAATGCAATTGTCCCAAAGAATGCCCATATTTTGTTCTGATAGTTTATTCTTAGCTTTTTGCGGTGCTTTTCCCAATGAATTCAAATCTATATTTTTGAAGTCGCCGTCACCAATTACGGATAAATATCTCATTCTTTGAGCTTGCAAATAATCAAAAAAAGATATAAGCAAAGAAATGTAGTTTATGCTTCTAATATTAACGTTTCGGTATTCCCAGGTTTTTTGGATTAAGAAATCATAAACCAAAAGGTCAATTTCAATTCCTTTAAAGCAAACGTTATGCTCATCACGCCAGCAGCGAATCAATTTGCATAGGCTTCTATAAGCTGGATACTCTTTTGCAAAATCATTAATTATCCTTTGCTGTTCTAAAGGATTAGTTTTAAACCAAGAGCCCTCATTATGAGTGTCAGGGTATGTTAAAGCTGATGACGAACCATAGATTTGAAACGAGGGAACTAACTCTACTACCGTTTTCTTAAACAAGGCGTCTACAACCTGACCATCTCCTTTAATGATTGAATTCGGATATCTTTCATCCAAATGATTTTTGATTTCTGATAATAATTGGGACTGAATATTCCCTTTTCTACAGCAAAATCTATCGTAATCATCGTTCGGAAGAATGTAGCAAACATCAACGTCGCTATTTTTCGTTGCGGTTCCCCTTCCAAAAGATCCTGAGATAACGTAATGGCAACCACAATTAGAACAATAATAAACAGAATCAAGCTTATCGACCAAAGCCTTCACGCTCTTTTCAATTTCATCATTCTTGGGTTCATTTGCATTAAGCAATTCGGTAAACGCTTCATTCAAATTCATAATGCTTGATACGTCCCATCTTCGTCTTTTCTTTCCTTCAATTTGTAATTTGCTAGATCGACAAACTTGTCTGGAATCGTAGGAAGGTTTCTTTGCGTGAGAGAGAATCTTTCATTAAGGCTTTCGATTTTTGCTTCTATAACCGAATCATCCACTTTACCTGCGTTAATTTTGTCTTTTAAAACAATAATTTCATTTCGCATCTCACATAATCTGCTAGAAGAGTCTTTAAAAGATTGAATATCTTTCTTTGTTTCAACCTTATCGAGAATTTCGGCAAAAATCGTTGAAAATACAGTTATGAAAGAAGATACAACGGTGCCGATTTCGTTTTTAAAAACAGCACATACGGCAGTTGAAATTGAGGCTCCAGCAGTAAAAATGATTTTTAGGATTTCGAAAAGCTTCCTCCTCTTTTCTAAAAATTCAAGATAAGTACGCTGGATTTTATGCGTCCAAACTATTGAATCATAAATCTTATTAATAGAATCTACGAAAATGGTCATGTGTTCCATGGCTTTCACTCCTTTTTTTAGCAAACATATAGAAGAACGTCTTCTATTGCCTTTTCATATTTTCATTATAACATTTATGCCGATTAACATAAACGAATATGGTTAAAACTCTCCATTTAGCCAATGGGAAAATCAAAACAATTCCTGATAGCTTTTTAATAGGAATTGTTGTTTTTTCTTTTAAAAGAGATGTTATGTTTAATTTTCATCAAAAACAAGTCTTATTTGATATGTTCCCGCAAGGCCGAGTGTACATACGAGTTGCCTGTACAAGACATTGGGGGTGTAGATACGTTTCCCCATACTAGTAAAAGCCGTTTTTCTTCGTTTTTGGAAGAATCCGAGCCAATTTTCGGCAAAGAAAAAAGAGTCTCAACCTTTTTGAATCGGTCAAAACTCTCGTTTTTAGCCTTTTTTAACTATTTTTTACGTCTTTTCGACAGAGCAACGTGATAGTCTCAACATGATATGTTTGAGGGAACATATCAACAGGTACTACTTTTTTAATATCATAAGATTTAGATAAATATTTCAAATCCCTAGCTAATGTAGATGGATCACAAGATACATAAACAACACGCTTTGGCAATGTTTTTAATAAAATAGATAAGAATTTTTCATCAGATCCTTTACGTGGAGGATCCATAATAACAACATCATAATTAAATCCTTTATTAAATTGATTAATAATAAAGTCGCCAGCGTCATCACAGTAAAACGCCACATTATCAATATTATTAATTCTAGCATTGTTATTAGCGTCTTTAATTGCGTCTTTAACAATTTCTACGCCTATTACTTGTTTAGCATATTTACTAGTAATTAATCCAATTGTACCAATACCACAATAAGCATCTAACACAACATCATCTTTAGTTACATTTGCTAGTTTAATTGCGGTTTCATATAGTTTTTCTGTTTGAGTAGGATTAACTTGATAAAATGATTTGGAAGAGATTTGAAATTTAATTCCACATAATTCATCAATAATAAATCCTTTACCCATTAATATTCTTTCTTTTTCACCCATAATGACATTAGTGTCACGTGTATTAATATTTTGTACAATCGTGGTTATTTCTTTACATTCTGCATGTAAATCTTTTACTAAATTGTTTCTTCCTGGAAATGAATCCGCATTAGTAACTAACACTACCATAATTTGTGGATAATAATGACTTGTACGAATTAAACAATGACGAATAATGCCAACACGCGTATCTTCGTTATAAGGTAAAATTTTATGTTTTTTCATTAATGCTTTTAAAGTATTAATAATCTTACTTGCACGTTCATCTTCAATAAAACATTCATTAATAGGAATAATTTCATGCGAATCAGTGCGATAAAATCCTGATATGATTTGTTTCTTTTGATTCATACCAATTGGCATTTGAATTTTGTTACGATAATGATATGGATTTTCCATTCCGATAGTGGGTTCAACATTAACGTTTAAATGTCCAATTTTATATAAAGCATCTTTTACTTTTTTTTGTTTAAATTTTAATTGTTCTTCATATTTTAAATTTTGAAAACAACAACCACCGCACGCTGTAGAAACAGGGCACAATGGTTTTATACGATTAGGGGATAAATTATGAAGCTTAAGAATTTTACCAAAATACATTTCGCTTTTTTGATAATTAAGTTTAATATCCGCTTCTTCACCCACTAATAAAGCATCAACAAAACAAGGTTTTGTATTTGTTTTTACAATACCTTTGCCATCAAATGTATAATCGACACATTTACCAGTTATTGTGCCTAAGTCAAATGATTTCTTTTTCTTCATAACTTCTCCTTAAATAAAGTCTCACCCAAAAAGAGTGAGACTAAATAATTATTTATTATTTTGCATTAAGCCTTTAATATATTCAGCTTCTTTTGCTACATCAAGTCGAGGGAATAATGGATCAATTTTAGTAACTAATGTATTACCTAATTTACCAAATTCTTTAACATTTTTATAATCTTTTAATTCTTCACTTACACCTAATGCTTCTAAAGCTTTTGGAGCACTATGAATTAATACTGGTTGTAAGAGAATAGAACTTACATAAAGCACATTAGCTAAATGTGACATAACTGAAGCAAGTTCTTCTTTTTTGCTTTCATCTTTAGCTAAAGCCCAAGGCATTGTTTCATCAATGTATTTATTAGCTCTATTTACTAAATCCATAACCGCAATGAAAGCATCAGTAATCTTAAGAGTATCAAATGCTTTTTCATAACGTATAACAGTGTCATTAGCTTGTTCTAAAATAAAACGATCAAATTCAGTTATATTTCCTTTATATGCAGGAATTACGCCATCAAAGTATTTACTAATCATAGAAATTGTTCTACTTAATAAATTACCATAACTATTAGCTAAATCTGTATTAATACGTTCCGCGAATTGTTCAGGTGAGAATGTACCATCTTGTCCAAATATTGTTTCACGTACTAGATAATATCTAACAGCGTCAACACCATATTTTTCAATTAATGGATAAGGATTAACAACATTGCCACGAGATTTAGACATCTTTCCATCTTTCATCATTAATAAGCCATGAACAAATACTTTATCTGGTAATCTTAAGCCTAAAGCCATTAAAAGAATTGGCCAATAAATAGTGTGGAAACGTGTGATATCATTACCAATTACATGAACAATCTCAGAATCTTCTCCCCAGAAAGTTTCAAATTTAGATGCATCATCACTTAAATATCCTAAAGCAGAAATATAGTTAACAAGTGCATCAATCCAAACATAAATAATATGACGTGGATTTTCTTTAATTGGAACACCCCAAGTAAAAGATGTACGAGAAATACATAAATCTTCTAATCCAGGTTTAATAAATGTATTAAGCATTTCATTTTTTCTTGATTCTGGATAAATGAAATCAGGATGATCTTCATAAAATTTTACTAATCTATCAGCGTATTTACTTACTTTAAAGAAATAAGCCTCTTCACTTGCCTTATGAACTTCACGACCACAGTCGGGGCAAATATGATTTTCTCCTACTTGAGTATCAGTCCAGAAAGATTCACAAGGTGTGCAATACCAACCTTCATATTTTCCAAGGTAAATATCGCCTTGTTCTAACAAACGAGAGAATATCTTTTGTACAACCATCCAGTGTCTTTCTTCAGTTGTACGAATGAAATCATCATTAGTGATTTCTAAAGCTTTCCATAAATCTTTGATACCTTTAACAATATCATCGACGAATGCTTGTGGAGTCATTTCTTTTAAAGCAGCATTCTTTTCGATTTTTTCACCATGTTCATCAGCGCCAGTTAAAAAGTAAGTGTTATAACCTTGAATTCTTCTAACACGAGCAATAACATCTACACAAGTAGTGCAATAAGCATGACCAATATGTAAATTAGCGCTAGGGTAATAAATAGGTGTAGTTATATAATAATTTTTTTTCATTACTTTAATCCTCCTTATTTAAGAAAAAAGAAAACCGTTATCGCGTTGATAACGGTCTAATACACGTTTGAAAACTATTTTTTCATTCCGTATCTCTTCATGAAACGATCAACGCGGCCATCTGCTTGAGTAAAGCGTTGTTTTCCAGTATAGAATGGATGGCAATTTGAACATGTATCAACACGAATTTCGTCTAATACTGAACCTGTTTCAAATGTTGCTCCACATGAGACACAAGTAACTTTGCACTTGTGATAAGCTGGGTGAATACCTTTTTTCATAATTAGTTCGTTCTCCTTCCGCCTTAAGCCAAATTTTTTGCGGCCTAAAGAAAGTTGCTAAAACAATATAGCATAAAGTATTGATTATAATCAATAGAAAAAAATTTTTTCTTACTTTTTTGTTAATTTTATCACTGCAATTAAAAACTAAGCTTAAGTGTTAAAAACCAAATTATTAAAAAATCACTTGTAAAAAATTATAAAGATTTAAATGCCAATTTGCGCTCGAATGTCTTTTAAATGGAACAACATCAAAAGAAGTGTTTTCACTAGTTAATCTATTTTCCATTTTAATTTGTTCATGGTAATCTTTTATTTGGCTTGGAAGAGCAAAGTCTAAAGTTCCCGCTGAAGCATATAAATAATTAATTGAATAATCTTTAAATTCTTCTTTTTGAATAGCATTTGCTAATTCTTTTCCGCTTGTTCTAGATCCACTAAAAGCACCAAAATAAGAGAAATAATCTAAAGACTCGCAAAGCACAGAATGATACATTGTAACCGCGCCTCTACTTAATCCAGCAAAAGCACGATGCTCTCTACTTAAAATAAAATCTTCGCTACTTGTAGAATTAGCGTATGTTGAATAAGTTGATTCTACCGCAACCATTAAATCATTTCCTAATTCATATTTAAAAGAATATGTAAGTTGATCTAAATCTTTTTCGCAATCATTTTCCACATAAAAAGTCGGTGTGACAATTAATGGCTTAATATAATTTCCTTCTATTAAATTATCAAGCATTACTTTATTATTGTGATTCTTTTTTAGCCAGTAATCTTCATTATCGCCAGTTCCATGCATTAAATATAAAATGTCATATTTATTTTCACTAGAATAATTATATGGTAAATAGATATTAGCTTTTTTAATTACTTCCCTATTATCAGTGGCGTAAGCTTTTGTTTTATAAATAAGTTCTTTTACTTCTCCTTGTTTTTCATTTTCTTTTTTATCAATAAAAGAAGGAACGCTCCAAGTTTCATGTTGAACAACTCTACGATTTTCTCCTGTTTTTAACTCAGCAATATAAAAACTAGAAAAACCTAATGTAATTATTAAAAATATAATTATTGCTGGAACACCTTTTATTTGTGGCTTTATTTTTTCTAAAATTTGAAAAATTGTTTGTATAACTGCGCCAATAAACAATAAAATTGCACCAATTAAATAAGTATAAGAAAAAGTCATGGCTCCATAGTTCGTAAGCGAATGCAAAACAATCATCGCTACTCCTGACCCAATTAATAATATCGTTAATTTAGTTTTATAAGCAATAAATGTTAATAAAAGTATTGAAACAAAACTTTTATTAACATTTATTGCTTATAAAACTAAATTAA
>ERZ827150.3256-NODE-3256-length-16108-cov-5.359061_pt1 | contig 16108 bp, 13 predicted proteins | sample MGYA00519779_ERZ827150 | MGnify/ENA primary metagenome ERZ827150 (study PRJEB31778, sample SAMEA3449267) | human gut metagenome | biome: human gut; feature: human-associated habitat; material: faeces | place: United Kingdom | collected 2010/2012 ...
CGGCTGGCCCGGGGCAGAATGCGGCGCAGCACGGGCCGCAGCAGCCGGGCCAGCTTTTCGCTGAGGCCGCCCCGCTCCATCAGCGTCATGACGCCGCTCCACAGACAGATGGCGCCCGCCATGGACAGACACAGCTCCACCGCCGCACCGGCGCCCTCCATGGCGGCGGCGGAGACTTCCGCCATGCGGCCGCTGATGCCGCCGCATACCAGCGCCAGCACAAAAAACGCCGCCAGAATGTAAGACATTGCCATACCCCTCACCTCAAATGCACTATATGCACAGAGCATATGGCAATATTTGTAAAAATTTTGGATAAAATGGCAAAGAACGGTTGACAAAATGGTAAAAATATGGCATGCTAAATGAGCAGAGGAATTCACGACAGTCGTGAGAAGCAAAGCAGAGGAGAGGTTTCCCGTGAAGTCAACCGGAATTGTGCGAAAGGTGGACGAATTGGGACGGATCGTTTTGCCCATCGAGCTGCGCCGCACATTGGATATCGCTGAGAAGGATGCTTGGAGATCTATGTAGAGGGCTCCACCATCGTATTGAAAAAGTATCGTCCCAGCTGTATTTTCTGTGACAGCAGCAGAGACTTGATGGTGTACAAGGACAAGAATATCTGTCCCAAGTGTCTCAAAGAGTTGAAGAACAACTGAGGTGCACAAAAAAATGTCCCGCCGATGGCGGGGCATTTTTTTGCATCAGCGCAGAAGCAACGCTCTCATGCCAGATTTTTCAATGCTGCGTCGTACAGGGCGTTGCGGCTCAGACCGGTGTCGTCGGCCACGGCGCGGACGGCGTCCTTCAGCCGCATGCCTTCCTCGCGGCGGCGCAGTCGACGCAGGCGCTTTCGGTCTCGGTGCCGCGTGCCAGCTATATCGCGCACGCCTTCACCCGCTTCGTCAACCATCTCGATATGGCCGGCGGGATGGACATCGACTTCTGCGAGACCAACTCGGTCGCCGCCATCACCAACGTCGCCGAGGGCGAGAGCGCGCTCGGCGTCATCCGCTGCCCGAAGGAGACCGAAAAGTACTTCTTCTCGCTGCTGAGCGAAAAGGGACTGGCGCACGAGCTGCTGCTCGAATACAAATACCGCCTGCTCTTCTCCGAAAAAAGCCCGCTGGCCGACCGCCCGTCGATCCGCCGCGCCGATTTGGAGGATTACATCGAAATCGTCCACGGCGACCTGACCGTCCCCTTTCTGCCGATGACGAAGCAGAAAAGCCGCCTGTCTGCGTCTGCCGGCCGCAAGAAAATCCGCGTCTACGAGCGCGGCAGCCAGTTCGACCTGCTGCGCAAATGCCGCAGCACCTACATGTGGGTCTCTCCGATGCCCCGCGAGCTGCTCGATTGCTACGGACTCATCCAGGCCGACTGCGCCGACAACGAGGAGCTGTACTGCGACCATCTCATCTACCCCGCCGGCGCCGGACACAAAAAAATTCAGCGCCTTTTTGTCGAAAATCTACGTTCTGTACGAGAAGAGCTGTTTTGAATTCCGATTTTTGTGTGTTCCGATAAAGTTATATCGATATTGTTATATCGATATAACTTTTTTATATTTGCTTTTTTCCTCTTGTATATGGTAAGATAAAGGTGTAAAATAGGAAGGGAGGAAAAACGATTGACCGGCGATCCCATATCCAAAAAAACGCTGGCGCGGCTGCCGCTGTATCTCGGTTATCTGCGTGAGCAGAAGGGCGGCGACCAGCCGTATATTTCCGCGACGACGATCGCCGACGCGCTCGGGCTCAATCAGGTGCAGGTGCGCAAGGACCTCGCGCTCATCAGCAGCGGCGGCAAGCCGAAGGTCGGCTACCGCATCAGCGAGCTGGAGGCCGACATCGAACGCTTTTTGGGATATGACAACATCAACAGCGCGGTGATCGTGGGCGCCGGACATCTCGGCAAAGCGCTGATGTCCTATGTGGGCTTCAAGCAGTACGGGCTGGAGATCATCGCCGCGTTCGACAGCGACCCGTCGCTATGGAACACCACCTTCAACGGCATCACGGTATTCCCGCCGGAGAAGATGGCCGGCATCGCCGAGCGGCTGAAGCTGCACATCGGCATCATCACCGTACCCGCGCCCCACGCGCAGGAGGTCTGCGACAGGCTCGTCGAGGCCGGCGTGCGCGCGATCTGGAACTTCGCGCCGACGGTGCTGCGCGTGCCCGAGGGCATTCTGGTGCAGAACGAAAATATGGCGTCCTCGCTGGCGCTGCTGTGCAACCATCTCTCGCAGCGGTTGAACGGCTGACACACACGAAAAAAAGAAAATCATCATAGACATTTTGAAAGGATCAGGGAGATTATGCAGAAGAACTACACAGTCGACAGCGCGGAGACGCTGGAAAGAAAGATTGCCGAGGTCAGAGAGGCGCAGGCGAAATTCGCCACCTACTCGCAGGAGCAGGTAGACGAGATCTTCAAGGCCGCCGCGCTCGCCGCCAACCAGCAGCGCATCCCGCTGGCGCAGATGGCGGTCGAGGAGACCGGCATGGGCGTCGTCGAGGACAAGGTCATCAAGAACCATTACGCGGCGGAATATATCTACAACGCCTATAAGAACGCCAAGACCTGCGGCGTTATCGAAGAGGACAAGGCGTTCGGCGTCAAGAAGATCGCCGAGCCGCTCGGCCTCATCGCGGCCGTCATCCCGACGACCAACCCCACCTCCACGGCCATTTTCAAAACCCTCATCTCGCTGAAAACCCGCAACGGCATCATCATCAGCCCGCACCCGAGAGCAAAGGCCTCCACCATCGCGGCCGCCAAGGTCGTGCTGGACGCGGCCGTCGCCGCCGGCGCGCCGAAGAACATCATCGGCTGGATCGACGTGCCCTCGCTCGAGCTGACCAACCTGATTATGAAAGAGGCGGATACCATCCTCGCCACCGGCGGCCCCGGCATGGTCAAGGCGGCTTACTCCTCCGGCAAGCCCGCGCTCGGCGTCGGCGCCGGCAACACGCCCGCCGTCATCGACGAATCGGCCGACATCCTGCTCGCCGTCAACTCGATCATCCATTCCAAGACCTTCGACAACGGCATGATCTGCGCCTCCGAGCAGTCGGTCATCGTCAACGAGAAGATTTACGACAAGGTCAAAGCCGAGTTCGCCGCGCGCGGCTGCTACTTCCTAAACAAGGACGAGACCGAGAAGGTCCGCAAGACCATCATCATCAACGGCGCGCTCAACGCCAAGATCGTCGGCCAGAAGGCGGCCACCATCGCCTCGCTCGCCGGCGTGCAGGTGCCCGAGACGACCAAAATCCTCATCGGCGAGGTCGAGTCGGTCGACATCTCGGAGGAATTCGCGCACGAGAAGCTCTCGCCCGTGCTCGCGATGTACAAGGCCAAGACCTTCAAGGAAGCGCTTGACAAGGCCGAGCGCCTCATCGCGGACGGCGGCTTCGGCCACACCGCCTCGCTCTACGTCAACCCCGTCACCGAGCAGGCGAAGATCGACGAGTTCGGCGCGCGGATGAAGACCTGCCGCATCCTCGTCAATACCCCGTCCTCGCACGGCGGCATCGGCGACCTGTACAACTTCAAGCTCACCCCCTCGCTGACCCTCGGCTGCGGCTCGTGGGGCGGCAACTCGGTCTCCGAGAACGTGGGCATCAAGCACCTGGTCAACATCAAAACAGTCGCCGAGAGGAGAGAAAACATGCTCTGGTTCAGAACCCCGTCGAAGGTCTATATCAAAAAGGGCTGCCTGCCCGTCGCGCTGGACGAGCTGAAGAACGTCATGGGCAAGAAGAAGGCCTTCATCGTCACCGACAGCTTCCTCTACAACAACGGCTACACGAAGGGCATCACCGACAAGCTGGATGAAATGGGCATCCGCTACACCACCTTCTCCGACGTCGCGCCCGACCCGTCCCTCGCCTGCGCGAAGGAAGGCGCCAAGCAGATGGCCGCCTTTGAGCCGGACTGCATCATCGCGCTCGGCGGCGGCTCCGCGATGGACGCGGCCAAGATTATGTGGGTGATGTACGAGCATCCCGAGGTGGACTTCCTCGATATGGCGATGCGCTTCGTCGATATCCGCAAGAGAATCTACACCTTCCCGAAGATGGGCGAAAAAGCCTACTTCATCGCCATCCCGACGTCCGCCGGCACCGGCAGCGAGGTCACGCCCTTCGCCGTCATCACCGACGAAACGACCGGCGTCAAGTATCCGCTGGCCGACTACGAGCTGCTGCCGAACATGGCCATCGTCGACGCCGACCTGATGATGACGATGCCCAAGGGCCTGACGAGCGCGTCGGGTATCGACGTGCTGACCCACGCCCTCGAGGCTTACGCTTCGATGATGGCGACCGACTACACCGACAGCCTTGCGCTGATGGCCGTCAAGAGCGTGTTCAACTACCTGCCCCGCTGCTATGACAACGGCGCGAACGACCCCGAGGCGAGAGAGAAGATGGCCAACGCCTCGACGATGGCCGGTATGGCGTTCGCCAACGCGTTCCTCGGCGTCTGCCACTCGATGGCGCACAAGCTGGGCGCGTTCCACCACCTGCCGCACGGCGTCGCCAACGCGCTGATGATGACCTACGTCATCCGCTTCAACTCCGAGGAGGTCCCGCCGAAGATGGGTACCTTCCCGCAGTACGGCTATCCGCACACCCGCGCGCGCTACGCCGAGGTGGCCGACTACATCGGCATCAAGGGCAAGGACGACGCCGAGAAGGTGGAGAATCTGATTAAGGAGATCGAGGTGCTGAAGAAGAAGATCGGCATCAAGGGCTCGATCAAGGAATACGGCATCGACGAGAAGGACTTCCTCGACCGGCTCGACGAGATGTCGGTGCAGGCGTTCGACGACCAGTGCACGGGCGCGAACCCCCGCTACCCGCTGATTTCCGAAATCAAAGAAATGTACCTGAAAGCCTACTACGGCGAATAAGGACAGATATAAAGGAGGATAACGATGAAACTCGACAACGTGATCGCAAAAAGAGCCGAGAAAACCGTCTATCGCGACGGCGAAGTCGCCATCAAGCTGTTTGAAAGCAGCTTCTCCAAGGCCAACGTCCTCAACGAAGCGCTCAATCAGGCGCGCGTGGAGGAGACGGGGCTGAACATCCCCAAGGTCAACGAGGTCTGCAAGGTGGACGGCAAATGGGCCATCGTCTCCGACTTCATCGAGGGCGAAACGCTCAGCTCCCTGATGGAAAAGCATCCCGAGAAGGAGGACGAATACCTCGAGCTGTTCGTCGACCTTCAGGTCGAGATCCACGGCAAGACTGCGCCGCTGCTGAACAAGCTCAAGGATAAAATGCACCGCAAAATCTCCGAGACCACGCTGGACGCGACCACGCGCTACGAGCTTCATATGCGGCTGGACAGCATGCCCACGCATGTGAAGGTCTGCCACGGCGACTACAACCCCTCCAACATCATCATCACGCCGGAGGGCAAGCCCTTCGTGCTCGACTGGTCGCACGCGACGCAGGGCAACGCCTCCGCCGACGTGGCGCGCACCTACCTGCTGTTCAAGCTGGAGAAGAAGGACGCGCTGGCCGAGAAATACCTCACCCTCTTCTGCCGCAAGACCGACACCGCCAAGCAGTATGTGCAGCAATGGCTGCCGATCGTCGCCGCTTCGCAGTCGGTCAAGGGCCGGAAGGAGGAGCGCGAGTTCCTGCTCGGCTGGACGAACGTGGTCGACTACGAATAAACGATAAGGGAAAGATCCGGAGGTCCGTTTTTATGACAGTAAACGTTTGCGTGGGCTCTTCCTGCCACCTCAAAGGCTCGTATAAGATCATCAGCCTCTTGACCGACGCGGTGAAGGCCCACGGGCTTGGGGACAAGGTGGAATTGGGCGCGGCCTTCTGTCTGGGCAAATGCACCGACGGCGTGTCCGTCAAGGTGGACGACGAGGTCGTCTGCGGCGTCTGTCCGGAGAACTTCGACGCCTTTTTCGCCAAATACATACTCGGGAGGGTCGGCTGATGCTGCGCGTCGGTATCGAAGGCGAAGGCCGCCTGACCGTCACCGAAAACGACACTGCCGCCGCGGTCGGCAGCGGCTCGCTGCGCGTGTTCGCCACCCCCGCGATGGCCGCGCTGATGGAAAAAACGGCTCTGGACAGCGTCGCGCCCTTCCTTGAGGAGGGCGCGACGACCGTCGGCACCGCGCTGGACATCCGGCACACCGCCGCCACGCCCGTCGGGCTGGAGGTCGTCTGCCGCAGCACGCTGACCGCCGTCGACGGCCGCCGGCTGGTCTTTTCGCTGTCCGTCGGGGACGCGTGCGGCCCCATCGGCGAGGGCACGCACGAGCGCTTTATCGTCGCGGCCGCCAAATTCCAGTCGAAGGCCGACGCCAAGGCCGGCAGGTGACGAAGCATGAACGAATATCTCAGACTGAAAAAATCCAACTGCAAAAACTGCTACAAGTGCATCCGCCAATGTCCTGTGAAGTCGATCAAATTCCAGAACAACCAAGCGCACATCATTGAGGACGAATGCATCCTCTGCGGCCAGTGCTTTGTCGTCTGTCCGCAGAACGCCAAGGAAATCCGCAACGACACCGGCGCCGTCCGCGAGCTGATCGCGTCGGGCCGCCCGGTCTACGCCAGCGTCGCGCCCTCGTTCGTAGCCAATTATCCCGGCGCCACCATCGCCGGGATGGAAAAGGCGCTGCGCGCGCTGGGCTTTGCCGGCGCCTCGGAGACGGCGGTCGGCGCGACGACGGTCAAGACCGTCTACGACGAGATGTGCGAGCGCGGCGAAGACGACGTCATCATCTCCTCCTGCTGCCACACGGTCAACCTGCTCATCCGCAAATATTTCCCGCAGGCCATCGGCTGTCTGGCGCCGGTGCTTTCCCCGATGCAGGCGCACTGCAAGTCGCTCAAGGCGCTTCATCCCGACGCGGCGGCGGTTTTCATCGGCCCCTGCATCTCGAAGAAGGACGAAGCGGCGCAGTATCCCGGCGTCGTCGACTTCGCGCTGACCTTCGAGGAGCTGACCGCGTGGATGGAAGGCGAAGGCGTGACGGTCGAGGCCGCGCCCGACGCCGAAGCCGGCGGCAAGGCGCGCCTGTTCCCGACGACGGGCGGCATCCTGCGCTCGATGGAGCGCCGCGCGGCCGACTACACCTACATCACCGTCGACGGCATCGACAACTGCGTCCGCGCGCTGCGCGAGATCTGCGAGGGCGGGCTGAAAAAGTGCTTCATCGAGATGTCCGCCTGCGTGGGAAGCTGCGTCGGCGGTCCGGCGATGGACAAACACGGCAGCGCCGTCCGCGGGACGGCGGCGGTCGACCGCTACGCGCCGGACGGCGATTTCGCCGTCGATAGGCCCGACGCGGACGCGCTGGCCAAGCCGCACAGCTACATCGGCGTGCGGAGAACGATGCCCGGCTCGAAAGCGATCGAGGAAATCCTGCGCCAGATGGGCAAGCACAAGCCCGAGGACGAGCTGAACTGCGGAAGCTGCGGCTACAACACCTGCCGCGACAAGGCCGTCGCCGTGCTCAACGGCAAGGCCGAGATTTCGATGTGCCTGCCCTATCTGAAGGAAAAGGCCGAGAACTTCTCGGATAAAATCATCAAAAACACGCCCAACGGCATCATCGTCCTCAACGAAGCGCTGGAGGTGCAGCAGCTCAACGCCGCCGCTTGCGCGATGCTCAATCTCAGCGGCGCGCAGGACATCCTCGGCGGGCAGGTCGTGCGCGTGCTCGACCCGCAGCCCTTCCTCGAGGTGATGGAAACCGGCCGCTCCATCCGCGGCAAGCGCGTTTATCTGGCCGAATACAAGCGCTACGTCGAGCAGACGGTGATCTACGACAAGGCCTACCACATCATCATGGCGATTATGCGCGACATCACCGAGGAAGAGCACTCGCGCGAGCGCAAGGAGAGCATGAGCCGCAGCACCATCGAGATTACCGACAAGGTCATCGAGAAGCAGATGCGCGCCGTGCAGGAGATCGCCTCGCTGCTCGGCGAGACGACGGCCGAGACGAAAATCGCGCTCACCAAGCTCAAGGAGTCGCTGACCGATGAATGACCTGTTCTGTGACATCGGCTATTACAGCCTGAATAAGGACGGCGAAACGCTCTGCGGCGACCGCGTGCAGTGCGTCTCGCCGAACGAGGACGACGAGGTCATCGTGCTCGCCGACGGGCTCGGCAGCGGCGTGAAGGCGAACATCCTCTCCACCCTCACGTCGAAAATCATCTCCACGATGGTCGCCGGCGGAATGAGCATCGAGGACTGCGTCGCGACCATCGCGGCGACGCTCCCCGTCTGCAAGGTCCGCAACGTCGCCTACTCCACATTCACGATCCTCCGCATCCTCGGCAACGACGAGGCGGAGATCATCCAGTACGACAACCCACACGTCATCGTCCTGCGCGACGGCAAATACCTCCCGCTGCCCGAGTCGAGCGTAACGTTCGAAAACAAGGTCATCTACAAATCCCGCCTCACCCTGCGCGAAGGCGACGCGCTCATCGCGATGAGCGACGGCTGCATCCACGCCGGCGTGGGACTGGAGCTGAACTTCGGCTGGCAGCGCGAGAACATCATCGAATATATGGAGAAGATGTACAACCCCGACTTCACGGCCAAAACGCTCGCCACGCTGCTGCTGGACGAGTGCGAGCGCCTCTACGGCGGCAAGCCGGGGGACGACACCACCGTCTGCGCGGTCAAGATCCGCCCGCGCCAGAGCGTCAATTTGATGCTCGGCCCGCCCGCGGACCCGGCGGACGTCAACAAGATGATGTCGCTCTTCTTCGCCAAAAGCGGCAAGCACATTGTCTGCGGCGGCACGACGAGCACGCTGGCCGGAAAGTTTCTGGGCAAGGAAGTCAAGGCCAACCTCGATTACCTCGACCCCGAAATCCCCCCGACGGCGACCATCGAGGGCGTGGACCTCGTCACCGAGGGCGTCATCACGATCAACCGCGTGCTGACCTACGCCGAAAGCTATCTGGCCGACAACAAGTTCTTCGCCGACTGGTCCTATAAGCGCGACGGCGCTTCGCTCATCGCGCGGATGCTGTTCGAGGAGGCGACCGACATCAACTTCTTCGTCGGCCGCGCCGTCAACCCCGCGCACCAGAACCCCGACCTGCCCATCAATTTCAGCATCAAAATGCGGCTTGTGGACGGACTCTCCGAGGCGCTGCGGAAAATGGGCAAGCGCATCAAGGTCAGTTATTTTTAAGCCCTCCCGCAGCCGCCGCCTCGGTTCGGCCGCGCGGCACGCGAGGTCTGTAAAAAGCGAAAGCAAGGATTTACACATATGAGAAAGTTCGACACCAAGGTACAGCATCTGAAATACAAGGTTCTCCGCGAGGTCGCGCGGCTGGCGTTTGAAGACAAGCTGCTCGACTGCTACACCGAGATTCCCAAGATGATCGTCAAGGGGCCGGAGGCGACGATGCGCTGCTGCATCTATAAGGAGCGCGCCATCGTCGGCGAACGCATCCGTATGGCGCTCGGCGGCAGCAAGGAGAACCCCAACGTCATCGAGGTCATCGACATCGCCTGCGACGAGTGTCCGGTCAGCGGCTACACCGTCACCGAATCCTGCCGCGGCTGCATCGCGCACCGCTGCGAGGACGTCTGCAAGCGCGGCGCCATCAGCTTCGACAAGCACCAGCGCGCCGTCATCGACAAGGAAAAGTGCGTCGAGTGCGGCGCCTGCGCCAAGGTCTGCCCGTACAGCGCGATCACCAACCACAAGCGCCCCTGCGAGAACGCCTGCAAGGTCAAGGCCATTTCGCGGGACGAAAAGACGCTCGCCGCCTCGATTGACAACGACAAGTGCATCGCCTGCGGCGCCTGCGTGTACCAGTGCCCGTTCGGCGCGATCACCGACAAATCGTATATCCTCGACGTCGTAAATCTCATCAAGGGCAGCGCCGGCAACACGAACTACCGGCTCTACGCCGTCGTCGCGCCCTCGATCTCCAGCCAGTTCTCCTACGCCAAGCTGGGGCAGGTCATCACCGGCATCGAGCGGCTGGGCTTCCACCATGTGGTCGAAGCGGCGCTCGGCGCGGACATGGTCGCCTACACCGAGGCCAAGGAACTGACCGAAAAGGGCTTTCTCACCTCCTCCTGCTGTCCGGCCTTCGTCGATTACATCGAGAAATCCTTCCCCTCGCTCGCCGGCCACATCTCGCACAACCTCTCGCCCGCCGCGACCATCTCCAAATACATCAAGGAGACCGACCCCGGCTCGCGCGTCGTGTTCATCGGCCCCTGCACAGCCAAAAAGGCCGAATTCCAGAAGGAACGCGTCCGGCCGTACATCGACAGCGTCATCACCTTCGAGGAATTGCAGGCGCTGTTCGACAGCCGCGACCTCGTCATCGAGTCGCTGCCCGAAACGAGTCTGGACAACGCCTCCTATTTCGGGCGCATCTTCGCCCGCAGCGGCGGCCTGACCGACGCGGTGCGGCAGGCGCTCATCGAGCGCGGACTGGACAAGGACTTCGAGTACCGCCCCGTTTCCTGCGACGGCATCGAACAGTGCCGCGCGACGCTGTTCAAGGCGTCGAAGAATGTGCTGCCCAACAATTTCATCGAGGGCATGGCCTGCGTCGGCGGCTGCATCGGCGGCGCCGGCTGCCTCACCCACGGCGAAAAGGACAAGACCGAGGTGGACAAATACGGGCAGGAGGCGCTGGAAAAGAACATCTCCGACTCCATCGGCGTGTATTTCGCCTCCAAGAATACCGCCGACGACGCGTAACGAAACCGCGAAGGAGAAAAGCCGTATGTCGAAAGCAATGGAAGTCGTCGGCCTTACGCCGGAGCGGCTGGAGACGGTTTTAAGCACCTTCCCGGACGAAGCCGACCGGGTGACGGCGCGGCGGCTCGTCGGGCTGTTCACAGCCGCCGGTCTGCCGGTGAAGCTCAAGCTGTATCACCAAGCCTGTATGGCGGGGACGTACCGCATCCTCTGCTTCATCCGCAAAAGTGCCGAATCCGTCATCATCAACAACCGCGGGATGGGCCGCGACGGCGTCAGCTTTCAGGTGCGCATCGACAACAGAAGCACGCTGGAGCGGCTGGAGACGTTCTGCGAATGGACCCGGGAGCAGCTCCGCAGCGCGGCGGACTGCGGCGGCTGTTCCACCAAATGCGAGGGCAAAAAATATACCTTCGTATATCAGGGAACCGCGTACACCAAGTGCCGCTTTCTCTGCAACAACTTCACCTTTGCGAACCTCACCCCGGACGGTCGGAAAGACCTTCTAACCATCGTCGCCGCCGAGCTCGGCGGCAAGCCGCCCCGCGCGTGAAACCGGCCACGGATATACCGATACGCAGAACGCCCTGCCCCCTCCCCCATAGGGAGCGCCCCAAAGCCACGGCAAAAATGAAATAGCAGCTCTTTTGTGAATGGGCACGGCAACAGCGCCGTGCCCGTTTCTTTTCGCCGTAAGGGAGTTCGCCCGCCGCTGTAAGAACAGACGGAATCCCCCAAGGATAAGCGCCCCCCTGAAAGCAAAGCGAAAATCCCCAAGGCGCGGTCGAAGTCCTCCCACGCGCTCCTTTTTTCGCCGCAAAAAGCTACACCCCAAAAGCCGAATGCTTTTGGGGTGTATCGCCTCTCGGAGTCGGGCGGATTCGTTTCCCGCCTGTCCGTCGGTTATCGCAGCCTTATTTTACGCGTTTCTCTTGCGCAGCACAAACACCGTGCCGCCGATGCAGACGACCGCCAGCACCAGCCAGACCAGCGCGCTCGCGTCGCCGGTGGAAGGCGTCCCGCTGCTGTCCGCATCGCTCGACGCGTCGGAGGAGCCGTCAGACGAAGCATCCTCGGACGAGGTGTCGGACGTATCCGGCACATAATCCGGGTCGGCCGCGCCGCAAGCACTGCACTTGCCGTCCTCGAACGTGTGCGCCGTCATTTCGATTTCCTTGCCCGCCTCAACGGTTTTGCCGCAGTCCTTGCAGACCTTGTCACCCGTGTAGCCCTTCTCGGTGCAGGTGGCGTCCTTGGCGTTCTTCAGCTCGGTCTCGCCGTGCGCATCGGCGTCGATGGCGATTTCCGTGCCCGCCTCAGCGACCTTGCCGCAGTCCTTGCAGACCTTGTCGCCCGTGTAGCCCTTCTCGGTGCAGGTGGCATCCTTGGCGTTCTTCAGCTCGGTCTCGCCGTGCGCATCGGCGTCGATGGCGATGGCGATTTCCTTGGTGCTGGTGTATTCCTTGCCGCCGAAGGTCGCCTTCGCGGTGTAAACCGTCTTGCCTGCCGCAATGCAGGTGGCCGGCGTCGTCTCGCTGGTGATCGTCGCGTTCACAACGGCAGTGTAATCGCCGCTCGCCGTGCAGGGGAACGAGGCCGTCGCGGACGAGCCGTCCTCGGCCCACGTCCAGGTCGGCGTCTCGCCGTAAGTATGCTTGCAGACAACCGCCTCGCCGGTCAGCGCATTGCCTTCTTCATCCACAAAATACGTTTTGGTCTTCGAGCTGCCGATGCTCTCGTGCTTAAGCGTCGCGCCGGCAATCTCAAAGTTTTCGCCGAGCGTAATGGCCGCTTCGGCATTCTTTTTCACACCGACGATCAGATTCTTCCCCTGAACGGTGATTTTTGCATCCAGATGAATGCCGCCGTCACCGAAAGTCGGGTTGTTCGGATGGTTCGCGTTGCTGATGGCCGCAAAGTCCTCCGAGCCGGTAATCGCCGTGACCTCGGTATCGGCGCCGGTGATGGACACCGTACCCTTTGTGCCGAGGATCGCATAGCTGTTCGTCGATTCGGCCTTGACGGCGCCGCCGCTGATGGTCACGCCGCTGTAACCGAGCAGCGCCGTGTCGTTGGACTTGACGTCCACCTTGCCGCCCTCAATCGTAATCGTATCGGCGTCAAAGCCGATGCCGCCCGTATGTTTGACGTCGGTCTTGTCACCCTTGATGAGCAGGTCGCCGTCCACATACAAAGCGTAGTTTTCGGATTCCTCCGTCGTGCTCGTCGTGGTGGTCAGAACGGTGTCCTCAATCGTGATGCTGCCATAGAAGCAGTAAACCGCTTGAGAATCCCCGGCAGAGACGTCGATGTCCACCGTCGCGTTGCGCATCGTGACAGCCGTGGGGATATAATCCTCCTCCACCTCGTCATAAACTTCGTTAGAGAATATACCGACCTGATCGCCCGTGATGTCCACCGTCACGCCGTCAAACGTGATGTCCCCGGGCGCAAACAGGGTGGGATACCCGCCCTCGGACGTCAGTGTCAGCGAACCCGCGCCGGAAACCTTCAGGTCGCCGCCGCGAATATAAATGGCGTTCGCCGTATCGACCGTGATGTCGAGCGAGGCGCCCTCCTCCAGCACGATGTTCAGCGTCGGCAGGTTTTGATTTGTGCCGATACCGATGATCCCGGTCTCCGGCGTAATCGTGTTCGTGCCCTTGACAATGAGGGTGAATTCCTCCGTCGCTTCAAAAGAAACAAAATCCGTCAGCGCGACGTTCTCGATCGTCAGCGTCTTGTTTTCCACATCCAACGTGACTTTGCCGTCGCCGACCGTCGTTTCGCCGGCGTCCAGCCAGGCGCCGTTCAGATACACGAGGTAAGTCCCCGCCGCGAACGCTGCCGTCGGCAGCAGGCAGAGCATCATGACGACTGCCAGCAACACGGCAGCCATTTTCTTCATACCCATAGGTTTTTCTCCTTTTCTGTACTTTTTTCACACGGCCGATTTGCCGCGTCTTTCCTCGGATGTCATTCTACCATAAAAGTCGGAAAATATCAAGTGTTTATTACAAAAAAAAAAAAAACGATGAACATTAAAGCGCAATATAAAAATGCCGGTACGATATCTTGGCGCGGCCGTACAGCGAGCTTGCAAAAAAAGCATGCAAAAGCCCGCCGGCAAATCTGCCGGCGGGCTTTATAAACAAAATGGGGGGCTGCCAACCTTATTCGGCCGGCGCATACACAAACCGCGCGTCTGCGCTGTTCGGCCGGACAAGCGCGGCAAGGGGAGAAGGACACAGCCGCGCTGACACGCGGCCGCGCGGACCGCTGTCCGGGGACCGCCGTTCTTACTCGGCGACCGCCGCGGCCAGCGCCTCGGCGCAGTCGGTTTTCTCCCAGCTCACGCCCAATTCCTCGCGGCCGAAGTGGCCGTAAGCGGCGAGCGCCTTATAGATCGGGCGGCGGAGGTCGAGCTTCTCGATGATAGCGGCCGGACGCAGGTCGATGACCTTGCAGACGGCGCGGGCGATGGCGTCGTCGGCGGCCTTGCCGGTGCCGAAGGTGTTGACGAACACCGAAAGCGGGCGCGCGACGCCGATGGCGTAGGCGATTTGGATTTCGCACTTCTCGGCCAGACCCGCGGCGACGATGTTCTTGGCCGCATAGCGCGCCATATACGCGGCGCTGCGGTCAACCTTGGTCGGGTCCTTGCCGCTGAAGGCGCCGCCGCCGTGGCAGGCGTAGCCGCCGTAGGTATCGACGATGATCTTGCGGCCGGTCAGGCCGCTGTCGCCCTTGGGGCCGCCGACGACGAAGCGGCCGGTCGGGTTGACGTAAATCTTCGTGTCGTCGTCCATATAGAGCGCGGGCAGCGTGGGCGTGACGACCTCGCGGATGACGTCCTCGCGAATCTGCTCGAGCGTGACCGCGTCCGAATGCTGCGAGGAGATGACCACCGAGTCGATGCGGACGGGCTTATCGTCGTGATACTCAACAGTGACCTGCGTTTTGCCGTCGGCGCGCAGGTAGGGGAGGACGCCGCTTTTGCGGACCTCGGTGAGCTTCTTGGCCAGCTTTTGTGCCAGCGAGATGGGCAGCGGCATCAGCTCGGGCGTTTCGTTGCAGGCGTAGCCGAAGACCATCCCCTGGTCGCCGGCGCCGGTGTCGTACTGATCGGCGAGGGCGCCCTCCTTGGCCTCAAGCGACTTGTCCACACCGAGCGCGATGTCGGGCGACTGCTCGTGGATGGCGGTGAGGACGGCGCAGGTATCGCAGTCGAAGCCCTTCTCCGAGCTGTCGTAGCCGATTTCGCGGATGGTCTCGCGCGCGATGGTGGGGATATCCACATAAGTGGAGGTGGTAATCTCGCCCATGACGAGGATCATACCCGTCGTCGTGGCCGTCTCGCAGGCGACGCGCGCGTTCGGGTCCTTGGCGAGGATGGCGTCCAGCACCGCGTCCGAGATTTGGTCGCATATTTTATCGGGGTGCCCTTCCGTCACCGATTCGCTGGTGAAAAACTTTTTGATCATGTGTGCATTCTCCTTTTTACAACAAAAATATCCTTTCGGCAGAACGCCGAAAGGATATATATCTCACAATATGTACCTTCTCATCTGCCGATTCGCATCGCTGATTTAACACCTTGCGCACGCGCGAAAACGCCACGCGCAGGTTGTCGGGCTTCACAGGGCAGGTCCCTCCACCACTCTCGATAAGAATTGCTATTCATTTTCTTTATTCTACCACAGAAAACCCGCTTTGTCAATAGGTTTTCGGAACTTTCCGCGTTCAGAGCAGGCGGGCGACGGGCGCGCGGAAGGCGCGGTAGACCGCGCAGGCAAGCGCGCCGTTGACGCCGAGCTTAATCAGGTTGAACGGCAGAATAAACGGCAGCATAATGCCCAGCACGTCGTCCATCGTAACACCCATAAACAGCGGGGTGATGAGCAGGTTGGCGCCGACCATCACGGCGGCGGCGGCCAGCACGCCGCAGAGGACGGACAGCTCGGCGTTCAAACGGCCCTTGAACAGGCGCGCGGCCAGCGCAGAGACGAGAACAAGCGTGCCAGTGGAGATGATGTGCATCAGGATGCCGTAAACGCCGCTCGCGGCGCTGACGGTAATCCCCTGCACGAGCGAGACGACGAGCGTAATGCCCAAGCCCCACCACGGGCCGAGCAGCAGGCCGGCGAACAGGACGGCGATATCGCCGGGGTCATATTCCAAAAACGAGACCGCCGGGAAAATCGGGAAATGCACCGCGAGCACGGCGACGACGGCCAGCGCGCAGATGACGGCGGAAAACGAGAGCTTTTTGATGTTTTGCATGATCGATCAGATTCCTTCCATAAAAATACCGGGGATTGGGGAACGGAAGGCGTTTGCGAAGGGGTCGGCGCTGCGGCGT
>ERZ827150.3257-NODE-3257-length-16106-cov-8.239237_pt1 | contig 16106 bp, 13 predicted proteins | sample MGYA00519779_ERZ827150 | MGnify/ENA primary metagenome ERZ827150 (study PRJEB31778, sample SAMEA3449267) | human gut metagenome | biome: human gut; feature: human-associated habitat; material: faeces | place: United Kingdom | collected 2010/2012 ...
GCTCGCCGGACTCGTCGCCGATCTCGTACATGGGGAAGTCCACGATCCAGCAGAAGGCGTACTGCTCCTTGTCCATGTGGCCGGGGACGGCGGCGCCCAGGGTCTTGACCAGCACACCGGCGGTCTTGAGGGCGGCCTCCCGCTTACCGGCGGACAGAGCCACGAAGTCATTGGCCTTCAGCCCCAGGGCCTCCACGACCTTCTCCTTGATGGGGTTGACAAACTTGGAAATGCCGCCCACCAGCTCACCGTTTTCATCCATGCGGAACCAATAGGCCTTGCCGCCGGACACAGTTTCCACATCTGCCAGCGTCTTGTCGATAAACTTCCGGGTCTCGTGGAACTCACTGACCTTCACGGCCTTCACCAGATTGCCCTCGGCAAAGGGCTCAAAGCCGCAGCCGCCCAGAACGGCGGTGACGTCCTGCACCCGCAGGTCGATCCGCAGGTCAGGCTTGTCAGAGCCGTAGTTCTCCATGGCCTCGGTGTAGGGGATACGGGTGAAGGGTGCACCGCTGGCCCGGTTGTAAGCGCCGTACTGAGCGAAGATGGGAGGCAGCACGTCCTCCAGAACAGCAAACACGTCCTCCTGGGAGGCGAAGGCCATCTCCATATCCAACTGATAGAACTCACCGGGGGAGCGGTCGCCGCGGGCGTCCTCATCCCGGAAGCAGGGGGCGATCTGGAAGTAGCGGTCGAAGCCGGAGGTCATCAGCAGCTGCTTGAACTGCTGGGGCGCCTGGGGCAGGGCGTAGAACTTGCCGGGATGCTTGCGGGCGGGTACCAGATAGTCGCGGGCGCCCTCAGGGGAGGAGGCGGTGAGGATGGGGGTGGTGATCTCCAGGAAGCCGTGGTCGGTCATGGCGGCACGGAGGGCAGCCACCACCTGACAGCGCAGGATGATGTTCTGCTTCACGGCGGGGTTGCGCAGGTCGAGGTAGCGGTACTTTAGGCGCTGCTGCTCGTCGGCCTCGCGGCTGCGGTTGATCTCAAAGGGCAGGGAGTTGTAGCGGCAGCGGCCCAGCACCTCGATCTTGCTGGGAACCACCTCGATATCGCCGGTGGCCTGCTTGGGGTTCTTGCTGGCACGCTCCCGCACCACGCCCTCCACGCTGATGGTGGACTCCTTGTTCAGGTCGTGGATGACGGCCATCATGTCCTCGGTCTCCACCACGATCTGGGTGGTGCCGTAGAAGTCGCGCAGCACCACGAAGGCAAAGTTCTGGCCCACGGCGCGGACATTCTCCATCCAGCCCACCAGTTTTACGGACTGGCCCACGTGCTCCAGCCGCAGCTCGTTGCAGGTATGTGTACGCATCTGCATCATTGTTTTGTCCTCCTGATATGATAAAGTATCGTATAATTAAGTGGAAATATTACGTTCTGTTTTTACTTTTCCAGGATCACAGCGCCCTCGTTCCGCTTGGCAAGACCCGTCTGGATCAGCGCCAGCGTCTCTGCAAAGGGCAGGGTGGTCTGCTCGCCGGAGGTCATGTCCTTGCACGCCACCACGTTTCCGGCGATCTCGTCGTCGCCGAGGAACACCACATAGGGTACACCCAGCTTGTCGGCATAGCTCATCTTGGCCTTGAATTTTTTCTGCTCGGTGTAGAGCTGGGTGCGGACGCCGGCGGCGCGGAGGCGGGTGGCCAGCGTCACGGCAGGGGAGAGCTCGGCGGTCATGGGCAGGATCAGCACGTCGGCGGGGGCGGTGGGCAGGCCGGGGTTCAGCAGACCCTGCTCGCCCAGCACATAGAAAAGACGGGTCAGGCCGATGGAGATGCCCACGCCGGGCAGCTGCCGGTCGGTGTAGTACTCCGCCAGATTGTCGTACCGGCCGCCGGAGCAGACGGAGCCGATCTCCGGGTGATCCAGCAGCGTCGTCTCATACACCGTACCGGTGTAGTAGTCCAGTCCCCGGGCGATGGTCAGATCCACGGCGAAGTTCTCCGCCGGAACGCCGAAGGCGGACAGGTATTTTACCACGGTGTTCAGCTGGTCAAGACCCTCGTCAAACACCTCGTTGCGTCCCCGGTAGGATTCCAGCGCGGCCAGCACCTGCTCGTTGCCGCCGGTGATGGCGATGAACTTCAGGATCTCGCCGGCGCTGTCGGCGGACACGCCGCACTCGTCCACCAGCAGCGTCCGCACCTTCTCGGCGCCGATCTTGTCCAGCTTGTCCACGGTACGCATGATGTCGCCGGACTGCTCCGTCAGACCCAGCATGGCGTAAAAGCCGTTGAGGATCTTCCGGTTGTTGACGCGGATCTGGAACCGCTTCAGACCCAGCGAGGTGAAGGTCTGGTAGATGATGGCGGGGATCTCCGCCTCGTTGGTGATATCCAGCTTGCCGTCGCCGATGATGTCGATGTCCGCCTGATAGAACTCCCGGAAGCGGCCTCGCTGGGCGCGCTCGCCGCGGTAGACCTTGCCGATCTGGTAGCGGCGGAAGGGGAAGGACAGGTCGTTGTAGTGCAGTGCCACATACTTGGCCAGCGGCACCGTCAGGTCAAAGCGCAGCGCCAGATCGGCGTCGCCCTTCTGGAAGCGGTAGATCTGCTTCTCCGTCTCGCCGCCGCCCTTGGCCAGCAGCACCTCACTGGCCTCGATCACCGGGGTGTCCAGCGGCGTGAAGCCATACAGACTGTACGTCCGACGGAGGATATCCATCATCCGCTCCATCTGCTGCTGCGGCTGGGGCAGCAGCTCCATAAAGCCCGACAGGGTGCGGGGTGTCATTTTAGCCATTTTCTGTCTCTCCTTTGTCCTCGTTGTGTTCCGTTTCATCTGCATGGCCGTTCTCGATGGCGGCCGCGCCGCCCTCCAGCGTGTGGGACGCTGCCTCTCGCGCGGCCTGGGCCTCTGCCTCGTGCTTCAGCTCCCACGCCACCTCGCGGTAGATGCCGTCCAGCTCCGTACCCTTCCTCTGACCGGCCTTGCCGAGGACGATGGCGGCCACGATGCCCAGCACCAGCCACGCATACCACAGCTTGGGCAGCGCCAGCCCCAGCACGCAGGCGGGCAGGACGCCCAGCCACACGCCGATCTCGGTGTAATGTCCCCGCACGGCGTGGTAGACGCCCTTCTTTTTCCGGATGGAGGCGGTCTTTTTCAGCTGTGCCAGACACAGACCCAGCCGCAGCAGGGCCAGCGCCGTCAGGGGGATGAAGAAGTCATAGGTGTGGGTTTGGATAAGCTCGATCACTTTTTGCATACGGTTCTCCTTTTTCGGCATCACGGCGTGTAGGGATATCAAAAAACGCTCCCGTCCCCTTACGTTGGGACGAGAGCGTTGAAACACTTCGTGGTGCCACCCAATTTCAGCCGTCGTGCGGCCCTTTCTGCTCCTGTTACGGGGAGCGTGCCGTGGATGTTTCCATCCCCGCTCGTCTGCTGTCTTGGCCCGTTCTGCCGCAGTGCGCTCTCAGCCGGCGGCGCACCTCTCTGCTGGCGGCGTTGTGCGGGTTACTCCTGCAAATTCAACGCGGTTATCCTTTATAATAGGCGATTCTCCGCCGGTTGTCAAGGCGGTCTTTACGCGGGGCTATCTAAAATCTGATGTGGGATTTTTTTGTTTTAGAGTTTTTGAGAAAGGCGGTTGCTCTAAAGTCTTATGTGGGGTTTTCTCGTTTAGGGATGTTCGGGGAAAAGCGGTCGCTGTAAAGTTTTTTGTGGGATTTCGCAGAAGAATGTAGTTTCCCCAAAAAAACACCTCCATCTTGAGTGTTAGGTGCTGGTGCTTTTCAGAAAGCTGGGCATTGCTACAGCTATGTATGTTTTGGGAAAAGCGCAGAAGAAGCCGGTGGACATCCCCAATCGGAGTTGCCCACCGGCTTGTATATTATTTGCAAATTTTTCTTTGAACATTAGAATATTTCTCCCGAAGAGTGCGGTAGTTAATCGGCACAGGAGAAATTCGCTGAATTACTGTCCATAACCCGTTTTTTTCAAAAGGATAGTTGTCAAGATAGTCCACAAATGGCATTCGCAAAAGCTGTTGAGTCTGGAAGTCGAACCCCATCCCCGTTTCGACACCATAGGTCAACTTTGAGGTCGATTTTGTAACGACATCAGTAGAAAGGACAATCGGGTAAGAGGCAATGGTAATACCTGCGGGATTCGGCAACGGCATATAACAGGCTAAGTCGATAACCTTATCGTCTACCGTTACCCATGAGTGGTCAAACGGACTCATATCCGGGCCGCCTATCTCACCAACACAAAGTTCCGTTTTGAATCCCTGCTCAGATAGAGCAACATACATTGCAGACGCAGTAGCATGGCAACCACCGAGAAGATTATTCTTCTTCATGTAACGAAGCATGGCGCAAATCGTATCAGAAAGTTTGCTGGGATATCCGTTTTCAGCGACGGTGTCCTTAATGCACTGATAGATGTCAGGAACATCCTTGCTTAGACAGCACTTCTTATACTTTTTGCCACTTCCACAAGGGCAGGGGTCATTCCGTCCAATTTTCATTAAATATCACGCCCCCTTCACCTTGACCTGTCCGTTCATCAGCATGGGTAGGAGGAAGTCACGAAGAGAGGTTAATTCAACGTTTTCTTCTTGAGTGTTTCTTATTTTCTCCGCAATATCCAGCGTTAAGGCCGCATACTTTTTCAACAGATTTACCGATGGTATAACAATGGATTGGCGGGAGAACACATCCTTAGAAACTTCTTTGAATGTAGAGCCAACTCCAACCCTCTGCATTTGCGGGGTGAGCATTTTCAATGTTTGAAACACGAATTCCGTCCCAAACTTTTTTGCTGGGATAATAGACTTAAATCCTTGATTTGTGCAGGCTTCGTTTGCAGTAATAGCAATATATCCGATTGGGGCTCTGGTTGTGAACAACACGGAACCTTTAGGCATGATATTCCCGGCGCTATTTTTTAATCCGGCATCCGTTATATCTGCCTCTCCGTGATAAAAATACCTACCATTAAGGTTAGAAAGGTCTTTCGGGGTAGCCCATGCATGGCCTGATTTGCTCTTAGCGAAATACTCTGCACAACCAGTAGATGGGGTTCCACCTGTTACAACAGTTCCAAGGTCGGAGACAATCCCGTTTTCCCACCCCTCCGGGATTTCTCTTTTCAACTCATCATTCCAGACCATCTTGCCGCCGCTGCTCTTGTAGGGCTTGCCGTTCTCGTCAGGGAAGTCGAACTGAACGAACCAGTAATCGTAGAGGTCCTTCGCCATGCCCTCCAACTCGGCGGAAATGACGTTGTTGTTGTCGATTTTTTTGTCAATGGAATCGAGAAAAAAGGCTATTCTCTTTTGCTTTTCCATTGATGGTAGCGGAATGGAAAAAGATTTTAATATGTCAACAGATAAATTTATTTGGACGCTTCCGTTATCATTGTTTTCCCCTTGTTTAACAAAAAATGAGGAATTCATAACATAAAACAGATAATCTCTATCAATTTTCTCGTTTGGACGAACAATAACGAGAGCGGATGCAATAGCTGCCTTTTCAAATGGATTGCGAACACATTTACCAAGGGACCCACGAAGGCTAAATAGAATATCTCCTCTGGACGCTTTGCCTGCACGGAGTTGGCTATATTTCTGTTCTGAAATGTAATTTAGTTGAGAAATGTCGATTTTCCCATTTATAATGTGTCCGCCATTTACAAACGGAATGCCTGTTTCAGTAAAGTCTTTCTCGTTGGGGTAGTTTTTCCCTCTATCCCCATTTTCAAAAGTACAAACCGAACCGAGCTGGACAAACTCATATTCCATAATCAAGTTCCTCCAGTTTGTTAATAATTATTTCTTCCAGCTCGTGTCCCTTGGCAAACAATGCCGTCAGCCGCTCTTTCCGAGCTGCCATACTCGCATTGAACTCTTCCGGGGTGATGTCGATATGCTCGATTTTTACCTCGAAATACTGACCTGCGGAGAAAGAGTAGCCCTTCTCGGTCATCTCGTTATAAGGAACAGATACGCTGAAATCGTCCTCGACCTTGCGGTTGGTGAATACATCAATGATGCGATTCACTTCTTCGTCGGAAAGGACCGTGCGCTGATTCTTGCCATCCTTCACCTTCTTGCCGAGGCTGGAGGCGTCCACCAAGAAGGCTTCCTCTTCCGTATTGGCATTGTCAAGAAAGAGGATTGAGACATTCGTCCCGGTATTCGCAAAAATATTGGATGGCATACTGATAACGCCTTTGATGATATGCTTGTCTACCATCCGCTGCCGGATGGCATACTCAATCTTGCTCTTTGCGGTCAGAAATCCCGTGGGGACAACGATGGCAGCCTTACCGTTATCTTTCATGCAGTACATGATGTGCTGAATGAACAGCAGATAAATCGCCATAGATTCCTTCTTGCTGGCAGGAATTTTCGGAACACCCGCAAAGAAACGGTCCGTCTCAGACCACTTCTGCTCGATAGCATCACGGGTGGAGGAAAAGTCCAGTTTGAAGGGCGGATTAGCTGTCTGGTAGGCATACTTCTTCAAGCCAGAGGTCGGCTCATGCTCCACTTGAAAATGGGCAGGGTTCAGCAGCGTGTCGCCTTGAATGATATGCCCCAAAGACTCTGTCATGCCGTTGAGCATCATGTTCAAGCGCAGGAACCGAGTGGATTTGGAAGAGATGTCCTGCGTATAAACAATGGCACGGTTCAGGCCGTTCTCTTGACCGAGTTCATGGGCCAAATGCAGCACCAAGGAGCCGGAGCCGGCAGCGGGGTCGGAAATCTCAGATGCCTCGACTTTGGCACTCATTCCAACAAGACAACGGGCGATGATGGAACTCACAGATTGCGGAGTGAAGTATTCCGCATACACGCCGCTTGCCACATTATAGTCTTTGATGAGGTACTCAAAAATGGTGGAATAGAAGTCAAAAGAACCCGCAAACGCACTGGAGAAATCAAATTTATCCTGTGCGATGATGCCAAAGATATTCTTGGCAAAGTTGTTGCGGTTGGAAGGTTCTACAGGAGTGGAAATCGCCTCGAACAGTGGTCTGTAGCTGCCCTCAGCCGTCTCCACAGCAAAGATGTCATTCCGGGTATTCTGGGCTATGCGAACCAGCGCATCATCGAACTGCTTGTAGAAATCGGCCTGCTCTACATGGTTGATGAGGTACTGGATGGTATCTTCATATCCGAATGCCACATCACCGGAAGTGGTATCATAGAATGCGTCCAGCTCGTCATTCTCGTTTTTCAGAATTTCCTCGATGGTCTCGCCGATTTCTTCCGCAAACTTGGACAGGTTATACATGAACTTATCGTTCAGGAACTTATAGAGGAACACAGAAGTAATGATGCGCTCCTCCTCGCCCTGATTGGCAAGGCCAGCCTGTGCGCTCAGAGCTTTCAGCTCGTCAATGATTTGCTTGATTTTGGTTTCTGTTTCAAAAATGTTGGACATGATTATTCTCCCCGGTTAGAAAATCCTCATGTTGGAATAGGTCTCGCCGAGGAAGTCGGCATACCAGTCCTTGAGGTTTAATTTTTTATAGAGGCCCGATTTCAAAAGCTGAGTAGTAGTGTTTTTCTTGACTGTGTTTACGAAGGATTCCCGCCCATGCAGAATGAGGATGTTGGAACCCTCGATGTCTTTGACGGCAGCGTAGGCCACATCTGTCAATTTGGCGAGGTCTTCTTTGTCGAACTCAGGGTGCATCTCCACCACATCAGAATAGGTTTTGACGAATGCGTAATTGCCGCCATAACGGGCGGCCAGACGCTCGTTTTCCTCGTTGATGCAGCGAAGGTCTTCCAAGATTTTCAGCAGCTTTCCGTTGACCTCCGAGAGATTGTTGAGGTCAATGTACTCCAGCTCGACGAAGATTTTTTTGAGCAGGTCTTCCAAGCTGACAATCTTCTCGGCCCCTGTGTTTTTGTTCCGTCGGATTTCTTTCTGAATATCCGTGACGGCATCTGTGAACTGCTTATAGCCGTCAATATCAGAGACATCCTTGAAGGCTTTCGTCAGCTTGCTCATATCCATGATGCTGATTTTGACCTTGAAGAACTCATAGACGATTTTGACGACTTCCTCATTTGAGACAACAGTCATCAGGTCGATGGGTTTTGTAGTAAGGTTCAGGAAGTCGATACGATTTTGCACTTCCCGCAACAGCTTCTTGATGCGGTCTTCATCAATCTGCGCCGCCAGTGTCATGGCTCTTGACAGCAGGAATTCCGTACGGCAGTCCTTGATACCGTTCAGGTCGCGTCGGATTGCCAGCAATGTATCCCTATCCAGCTTTACAAGCTGCTGAGAAAACAGTTCCAGATTCACAGAGGTATCAACCAAAGTGTTCATGTGGGCTTGGTATGCATGATACTTTTTGTCGATATCCTCAGGGCCGATGACCAGACCAGCCAGAGAGAAATGCTCATCGGAGTCATCGTTGAAATCGTCCTCCATCTCCTTGAGGTACATTTCGATGGTACGGTCATATTCCTTTTCGATATCGACAAAGTCCACGATGTAGCCGTACTGATAAACCTTGCCTGTCTTGGGGTTCTTGTAAGGACGGTTTACCCGGCTGATGGTCTGGAGCAAAGTGTGCTCCTTGGCGTTTCTGAGCAGGTACATCTTTTTGAGCCGGGGCACATCGTAGCCCGTGGTAAGCATTTGGTGAACAATCAGGATGTCCGGCTTGAGTGTCTTGCGGAACGCCTTTTGTGTCTCTTTGTTGATGTCGCTGCGTGGAGCATCTTCGTCCGAAATGACCAATCCCGTTTCGAGCGTGGAAACATTCTTATCAAACCACTCTTTGACTTTGCGAGCCTGCGGGTTAGAGGAGCATACAATCATTCCACCAATGGTAGAATCAGCGTTCACAAGACGGAAGTTCAGGAAGTCGGTCTCTATAAACTTACCGAGGCTGCTGATATACGCCCCGTCCGTTCGCATAGTGTCTTTCTTGGCATCAATTTGGGACTTTTCAAACTGAAGATTTCTATGGATATCCGCCCGGACGGTGGTATCAATCTCCTCCTTTTTGATGCGGAGGGTGTATCCGTCAGAGATGGATTTGTCGTAGAAATACTTATGGATGTAGTCTCCAAATTTCAGATTAGAACGCTCTTTTTTGGAAAGAAGCGGAGTACCGGTCATAGCGATATAGATGGCGTTGTCATCCACCAGCATCAGGTTCTTGAAAAACTGACCTGTCTGCTTATAAGAGCGGTGGGCTTCGTCCACGAAGAAGATGCGCTGAATTTTGGCATCGTACACATTGCTGACCTGAGGGAGTGCATCGGTGAATTTCTGAATATTCACCACCACGATTTCACCGTTTGAGCGAAGGTCTCCCCGTTTTGGAAGCGGGCGCTTGAGTTCCTTTTCAAAGTCGGAGCGGCTATTGACCTCAATCGCATTCAGCCCACGGTTACGCATTTCGTCACGAACCTGAATAAGCAGGTCCAGACGGTCTACCACATAATAGAACTTAGCGGTGATGCCTCGTTCAGAGTAGTAGTCTCTGATGATTCTGGTAGAGAAAGCTGACAGTTCCGTCTTGCCGCTGCCCTGCGTATGGAAGATGATGCCAGACTTCCCACCACCGTCAATGCGCTTCAGGATAGCTTGGCTGGCAAAGAACTGTGGGTAGCGCATGATGTGTTTCTGAGTAACGGGCTGCCCTGTCTTTTCATCAATCGTATCGACATAAAAGAAACCGTATTGCAGCAGATACATCATACGAGGGATATCGAAGAAAGAGGTCACGAACCGATTGCATGGTGTGCTCGGCTGTAAGTTGGTCTGAAATTCCTCCGTATCCGCATAGCTGGGGCTATACCCGTTGTCTTTAAGGATATACCGCACCTCATCCATATAGATTTCCTTGAACCCAGAGGTCTTCGGATTCTCCTCACGGAAGAAAGAGAAGAAGGTGCGGTTCCCATTTGGCGTAGAATAGAATGAACCAGCCCGCACTTCTTCGGCAGGGGCGGCGTCATTGTCAGTCTCATACTCCATGTTATTGCTGAAGGTAACAAACTGGAGCATATTGAAGTATTTCTTGAATTCTGGTACTTGAAGCCGCTCGTCCAGCATACGGTGGAATTCTTTCTGGATACCACCCTCGTTATTGGGCTTCTTCACTTCAAGGAATCCAAGAGGAATACCATTGACAAGGATGTTGATATCCGGGCGAAAAGACCCCTTCGCTCCCGGGCCAAAGGTCAGTTCGTCAACGACAGCAAAATCGTTATCTTCGGGATGGTCAAAGTCAATGAGCTTGATGTCTGCGGTCTGGTCCAGCAGTCGGCCCAGAAACTCCTTACCCATATCATTGTTCTTAATGATGCCATGGATTTCCTCAATCGTTGCCAAAATCTGCTCGACAGTCAGGTTCTTATCACTGTTGATTCGCTGGATTGCAGGAACAAAACGGTTGAGAAAGATTCTGGTTTCGGGGTGGATATCCGCATCCTTCAAAGACTGGTACTCATAACCCAGCCGCATGAATTGTACTGTTGCGGGAAATTTTACCCGCATATCTTCATTCCAAGGAACTCTCACCTGTTGATGCCCCTTTCTTTAGCTTCTACAGCAATAATCATCCTAAAAGGCCAGTGTTTTCAGAGGGATATCATGTCTCTATGCAGAGGCATGAAAACGCCGGCGTTTTCCCGATAATATAAATATACCACTTTTCCATATTATTTCAAGTATTTGCGTCCCGCAAAAGTGCAAATCAGATAACTATTTCGCCACACTTTTTTGCAATATTCTCTTGCAAGTATAGAACGCTTGTACTATACTATAAACGAGGCGGTGGTCGCCTTAATTTCACTATCGGAGGGCTGTACTTATGGCAAGGAATCATACAGATATTACCCAACTGGAAGAAGTGGACATGAGGGAGGTTGCCCAAAAGCCCTGCTTGAATCTGGAAGGCATCATCGAGGAATCCTGCCTTGAGCCCATAAACAGCGATGACTACTGGCTTTTCAAGTGCCGCATAGAGGACTATCGTAATCGCCGATGTCCCCTTTGCAAAGGCACCGCCGTCCACAGTCATGGGGATTATGGAAAACCGCGACTGATTCACGATGTCAATGTTGGGAAAAAGCGCGTGGATATTCTGCTGAAGGTAAAACGATACCTCTGCGATTCGTGCGAAAAGACATTTACAAATATACCGGAATGCATCCTCGAAAACCGGCAGATGACAGACCGGCTTTTTGAGCTGATACAACGAGAATCTTTTCGGCATCCTTTCACCGAGGTGGCGGAAGAATACGGTTATTCCATCACCACTATCGCTACTATATTCGACGACTACGGCGCGAAGCTGGAGGCCAAGCGCGGCCCAGTCGTTGCGCCACGGGTACTCGGTATCGACGAAAAACACATTGTAAACAATATGCGTGCGGTCTTTGTGGACGGTGAAAGCGGCTGCCTGTTGGAAATGTGCGAGGACAACAAGCGCGACACAATCCTGCATACGATAGAAAACATGGTCGATTACGACACAAATATTGAGATAGTCACAATGGACATGGCCTGCGGATACCGTAGTTATATACAAGAATGCCTGCCCCGTGCAACCATTGTCGTGGACAAATTCCATGTGTACCAAGACTTTCTCACAAAGGTCGGCACGGTGAAAACGAAAATCACTGAACGCATCAAAAGCCGCATCAATGCCATGCCGGAGGGCCCTGAGAAAGAGCACCTGAATGCTATAATGAAGATGGCGCAAGCGAACAACTATCTGTTCAAATATGGGGAGGAGAAAATCGCGGAGGACTCCAGTCGCCTCTCCAAGATGGCTAATATCTGTGAGGCTTTCCCTGAGTTTAACCATCTGCGGCTTATCCGCACCGGCTTTGAGCGCATCTACGCTTCCGCAGATAGAGCTTCCGCAGAAGCTGTCTGCGACAAGTGGGCGAAGCTGATTCCGCCTGCAGGTCAAAAGCAAATCACCGCATGGGAAGAGCACTTCCATGTGGATGCAGAGCTATTTGCAGAGCTCAGACCCTTTCGCAACACAATTACTCGCAACTGGCGGAATGAAATTTTCAACTACTTCAATGTGAACTGCCAGTTCACCAACGCGGTGGCGGAAGGATTGAACTGCTTTATTGAGAGGATTAACCGGCAGGGAAACGGATACGGTTTCAAACGGCTCCGTATCAAAGCACTGTTCTGGGATACCGCAGGTGAGCGGGTCAAATATGTAGTAAAGGAAAATCGGCTCTGGAAGTCGTCCAAGCCTGTTCATTCCTTCTTTACCGGTTCCGGCAGCAGCTTTTCCTTCAATAATGGGCACTATGAGACCACCTATAGCATCGAACCGGAGGAAATCCCGCGAAGCCGGACGGCGCCATTCTCCGTTTTGGAGTATTATCAGCTACTCAAGGACGCCGGCTTCAATATACTTTAGTAAGGGGGAATTATTATGGCAATGACAAACGTGCAGATTGACATAGAAGCCGCCCTGTACGAGCAAATGGCCGCGCTGTGCGCCAAACTTGGCACCACCGTTGAGGCGGTGGCGGTACGGTTCTGTGAGGAGTTCGTGCGGATGGAAACGCCTCCCGTGTCTGAGTCCTACGCATCTATGAGCGTGGAGGACAGAATCGCCCTCATTGCTCAAAACATTCTGCGGGAGTACAATTCCAAATGATGTAAAAAAGATACCCCTGTGAGGATTGACCTCACAGGGGCATCTTTCTATAATTCGCTGTTGTTGAATTGCCTTCGAGTTTGTCGAAAAGAATTTGCAAAACCTACTTAACTACACGAAAAACGCAATGTAAAAAGTAAATTGCTTTACTTTGCGCTGTTTTTCTTACATAATAGTAGACAAGAAGCAAGGTCGTAGTAAATTCTTTTCAGAGAGGGAGTTGGTGCTGACCATGAGCATAGGAAATCAAATATCAGCAATTCGTAATGAGCAGCAATTAACGCAAGAACAGTTTGGTGAGTTATTCCATGTTACAAGACAGACGGTTTCGAATTGGGAAAATGAAAAGAGTTATCCGGATTTACAGATTCTCATAGCAATGAGCAATCAATTTGATGTATCGCTTGATACATTACTGAAGGGGGATTCCAAAATGGTAGAAGCTATTGACAAGGAGCGCGTATTGGGAAAAATAAAGCATGAGAAATCACTCGTAGACTTCTTTACGGGTGCTGGTACAGGACTTGTTGCCTCTTGCTTTCTCTCGTCAGCGTCAACAATTAGGACTGTAGTAATGATTGTTGGCTTTGCCATGATAGGCATTGGTTGGTATAAAAGGGCTAAATCCGATAAAGAAGTGTTTAAGTATATGGAGGAGCACGGACAGGAGTGACTTTATATAAGCATTTCTCTACTGTGCCATTAAAAAGATACCCCTGTGAGGATTGACCTCACAGGGGTTCTCTTTGTTCTTCAGGCACCAAGCGTGCCGCTGCGTAGTGCCTCCACCAGCGGCAGCACTTGCCATTTGGGGATGGTGTACTCGTTGCCATCCAGCAGCAACAGCCAGTATACCTGCCGCTCCAGCAGCAGAGTCTTGTCCGCGTTCCATCGCTTGATGCCGACCTCATAGACGCCATCTCCCGGCAGCTCCACATCGAACCATCGGCCTTTCGGTGTCTTTGGCGGCCATTGGTATTGCAGGAACTTGCGGGCAAAGCGGTACTTGGGGTCTGGACCCATGATGCGGGACACATAGGGATACGCCCGCGTGTTGGGAATATGCGGCACGAATATGGAGTAGCCCCAGTACCAAATGTCATCGTCGTCCTCGCACGGAGGAACATTGTTTCTGTGGCTCGTGTCCATCGGAGTTGCCCTCTGCCGCCTACGACTCAAACCCCGGCGGCGTCAGCTTCCGAAGGATTTCCGCCGCTTCCTCGGCGGTGTAGTGCTTGTAGAGGCCTGCTGATGGATTACTCTTTTCCTCATAGAGTATGTTTGCGATTTCAAGGTTTTCCTCGTCGCCCATGTTACGAGCCTTGTTTCGCAAGCGTCCCAGTTCACGAAGCTCTACTTCTTCAACAGAGAGCTCACCAGAAAGGATTGCCTTTTGCCTGTCGCTGTAAAACGGCGCAAAGGGTGCCACATAGTCTGGACTATCCTTGTTCGTGTAAAGGAAATGCGGCGTACCTTTTTTCATAAAAACACCTCCTGTCATAGAAAATTCTACAACAGGAGGTGCGTGCTTTGTAGCACATAACTTTGAAAATGCAGTCTTTCTTTTTTTGATGCTGAAAACACAATCATTCACTTATGGAACGACCACGCTTGCTGCCCCCAATCCCACATCAAATCTTAGATATCCTTTACGCGGTAAAGGGCTTACTCTTGGGATTGACGATGTCGCGCCAGTCCAGATAGCCCTGATCCAGACCCAGCACCAGCATTTCGGCGGTGGCAAGGTTGCTGGCGAAGGGAATGTTGTTCTTGTCACACAGCCGGGAGATATAGGTGATATCCTCATCGACGGTTTTCTGGTTGGGGTCGCTGAAGCACAGGACCATATCGATCTCGTTATAGGCGATACGGGCCGCGATCTGCTGGCCGCCGCCGTGGGAGAAGGAGAGGAACCGGTGGATGGTCAGACCGGTGGCGTCCGCGATCTGTTGGCCGGTGCGAGCTGTGGCGCACAGGGTGTGCTTGGCTAAAATGCCGCAGTAGGCGGTGCAGAACTGGACCATCAGCTCTTTTTTGTTGTCGTGCGCCATCAAAGCGATATTCATAGGGGGGCGCTCCTTTCTCTGTTATATCTTCATCAGGGGCGTCTTGCGGCCCATGATGCGTTTGGCGATGTTTTCGTAGGCGCGGGCGGCGTAGTAGTTGCGTTCCCGCAGCACCAGCCCGCGGTTGAGGCAGTAGGGGACGTCCTCGTCCTCCGGGACAACGCCCAGCAGGGGCAGCCCGGCGGTATCGATGGCGTCGTCGATGGTGGTATGCAGCGTCCGCAGCGTTTTGCGGGAGACGCGGCCCACCACCAGATGCACCGCGTTGGCGGGGAAGGAGGACAGCTCCATAGCGGTGCGCTGGGCGTCCCGCATGGCGGAGATGTCGGTGGTGGTGACCACGATGACCTGATCGGCCATGCAGGCGGCCATCTTGAAGCCCTGTCCCAGTCCGGCGGGGGCGTCCATCAGGCACCAGTCATACCGCTCCCGTATTTCCTTGGCCAGCGCCGCCAGTTGCCGCACCGTCAGAGGCAGAGGCTTGTCCGCCATAGGCGCGGTCAGCAGATCCAGCGTGGGGTACTGCCGGTGGGTCACCACGGCCTGCTCCAGCATGCAGCGCTGGGCCAGCACATCGGAGAAGTCCATCAGCGCCCGGTCGCTGAGTCCCAGCGCCAGATCCAGATTCCGCAGGGTGATGTCGCAGTCCATGCACAAGACCCGCTGTCCCAGCGACGCCAGCGCCAGTCCGGTGTTGGCGGTGAAGGATGTTTTGCCGGTGCCGCCCTTGCCGGAGACAACGGCGATGATCTTACCCATGTGACCCTCCTTTCCGGGTGATGCCGCTATTTCAGCGGCGCTTTTTTGATGCGGGCAAAGCTCCGCGGATAGATGGCGGGGGTGTCCTTGACCTTTTCGATGACCACCAGCCGGTGGCGCACCTGCGTCTCCGGCACGGTGTAGTCCCGGATATCCGCGATGTGGCCGCCCAGCTGTCCGATGGCCCCCCGTGCGCCTTGTATCTCCTCGTCGGAGGATACGGATTTCATGGCCAGGAACTGCCCGCCCACCTTGACCAGCGGCAGTGCCAGCTCGCACAGCACATTGAGGTTGGCGACGGCGCGGGACATGGCCACATCGTACTGCTGGCGGTGATCGGCGGCAAATTCCTCGGCGCGGGCGTGGATGCAGTCCACTCGCTCCAGCGACAGGGACGCGCAGACCTCCCGGAGGAAGTCGATGCGCTTGCCCAGACTGTCCAGCAGCGTCAGGTCGAAGTCTGGCTCCATGATCCGCAGCACCATGCCGGGGAAGCCTGCGCCGGTGCCGACGTCGATGGCGCGCTTGCCCCGCAGGTCCGCCATGGTCAGCAGGGCGGCGCAGTCCAGCAGGTGCAGCGTGGCCACCTCCTGCGGCGCGGTGATGGCGGTCAGGTTCATCACCTTGTTTTTCTCCAGCAGCAGGGAGGCGTAG
>ERZ827150.3261-NODE-3261-length-16090-cov-4.899595_pt1 | contig 16090 bp, 15 predicted proteins | sample MGYA00519779_ERZ827150 | MGnify/ENA primary metagenome ERZ827150 (study PRJEB31778, sample SAMEA3449267) | human gut metagenome | biome: human gut; feature: human-associated habitat; material: faeces | place: United Kingdom | collected 2010/2012 ...
ACCGGCGAGCCGTGGCACCTGTCGTGCCACGGCGGTAAAACCCCGGCCAACTTGCATATCTCTCTACGCCCCTGCGCGCCGAAGGCGTGCAGTCCGGGGTGCAGGGGTATTACCCCTGCTCAAGGTCGTCGGCGTCTTGGACGGGGGGCTCGAAGTCTTCGGCCATGCCAGTGTAGCTGCCCAGAACATCCGTGCTGGCGGGTTCGTTGGCCATGTTGGCGAGGTCGCAGAGACGGGCCGGGTCAACGGACTTCTTTTTGGATTTGGAGGACTTGGAGTCTTTCATCGTAACATCCTTTCGTCAAAAAAATTCGGGTGACGGAAGAAAGAATGCCCGGATGGGAAGCAAAGTATTCCGGGAGATTCGATCGGTTTCGCGGAGGGAAAAAGCGCAGAACGTTGGAAAAGAAAAAGAAAAACGGAAGACCCCGGCGTATTTCTGTAAAAAAGGGCGCACGAAAGACGGGAAAGAATGCATAAGCTCCCATTTTTCAGCAAAGGATAAGGGTGAACCCTACACGAAACCTACACAGGACAAAAACCATGGAGGTTCATTTTCATGCAAAATGTCAAGGAAATGTACGGCAGCGTCACCGTAGTGCTGGCCGGGGAGCTGGATCACTGCACCGCCCCCCAAATTCGACGCCAGCTGGATGAAATTTTGGAGGACCCGGGCGTGCGGCACCTGTGCCTGGATCTGGGCGACCTGACTTTTATGGATTCCTCCGGGATCGGCGTGCTGCTGGGACGGCTGCGCATCCTGCAGCAGCGGGGCGGCACGCTGAGCGTTAAAAATATGCAGCCGCCCATTGAAAAGCTGTTTCGGCTGACGGGCCTGCAGCGGGTCATCACGGTGGAACATCATCAAAGGGGAGGGCGGCAGTAATGCAAAACCGAATGGAGCTTCATTTTTCTTCCTGTCCGCAGAACGAATCCTTTGCCCGGGTGGCGATCGCGGCTTTTGCGGTGCAGTTGAATCCCACCCTGCCGGAAATGGCGGATATCAAGACCGCCGTCAGCGAAGCGGTAACGAATGCCATCGTCCACGGTTACCGGGATCAGGAGGGCATGGTCAGCCTGTGCGCGGAGTACGGCGACCGACGGCTCCTGACCGTTCGTGTCCATGACGACGGCTGCGGCATCGAGGATGTGCCCGCGGCCATGCAGCCCTTTTATTCCACCGGCGACGGCAACGAGCGCAGCGGCATGGGCTTCTGCGTCATGCAGACCTTTATGGACGCGGTGGAGGTGGAAAGCGCCGTCGGCAAAGGCACGACCGTCACCATGCGCAAATACATCACCGGTGAGGTGGGATTGCACCGTGAGCGAATGCTGGACGAGATCGGCTGAGGGCAACCGCGCCCATTTTGGGCTGGCGGTAGCGTGCGCCAAACGGTTTCAAGGCCGGGGCGTGCCCATGGAAGAACTGATCGGCGAAGCAGAGGCGGCGCTCCTGTGGGCCGCCTCCCGCTTTGATGAAAAACGCGGCGTTCGATTTTCCACCTATGCCATTCCCTTTGCACTGGGCGCACTGCGGGAGCTGTGCCGAAGAAACGCCCCGATGAACATCCCCCGGGAGGAACTGCGCCTGTTGACGGCGGCGGAACGGCGGCGGGAAGAATGGCAGCAGGAGAACGGACGGGAACCAACCGTGGAGGAACTGGCGCAGCGGATGGGCCGGCCGCCGGAAAAGCTGGCCGCCATGCTCAGCGCCCGGGAACGAATGAGCTCCGTTACCCGGGATGAACGCCTGTTGGCCGCCGCCCCGGACAATGCAGAAACCTTCGAAAACCAGATCCTTTGGCGGGACGCGCTGCGCAGTCTGGGACGGCCCTATGGGCAGGTGCTGTGGATGCGTTTCTTTGGCGGACTGAGTCAGCAGGAGATCGCCAGGCGGTTCGGCGTGTCTCAGACGCAGGTCAGCCGGTGGGAAAAAGAGGGGCGGCGGCTTCTCCGGGAAAGCTTCGGGGAAAATGGGGAAACTTCGCCCGTTTCCTTGGAAAAAGCGAGAAGATCGTAAGAAAGAAATATGGCTCCCGTTCGTGGGTTCCTGTATCATCAAACCAAGGAAATAAAGGGGAAATCTCATGAACGACACGCTGCGGCTGGTGATCGCCAACGTGTTTTCCGGCGTCGGCATGGCGCTGAATTGGGTGAGCATCTTTATGAAATCCAAGCGAAAACTGGCGCTGGCCGAATAAAAGCAAAACCCGCTGCGGTCTGATTTGACCCCGGCGGGTTTTGCTTTACAGTTTTTTCAGTACCCGTTCAAACTGCACGCCATAGCGCAGCGGTTGACCCTCCCGAAGCGTCCATTCGATGGACTCATGGGTCAGGTCCAGCGCCCGCTCGGCGGCGGGCTTCAGCGGCATGTCCTGCAAAAGCCCCGCCAGCGCGAAGGAGGCGAATACGTCGCCCGTTCCGTGAAACACGCCGTCGAACTTGGAACGGAACAGAAATTCTGGCTCGTTTTGCTGACTGCTGCGGCTCAAAATGGCGATGCCGGTTTCCTCCGGCGAAAAGCTCACATCGGTAATGATGACGTTCTCAGCGCTCAAATCCAGCAGTCCCCGGCAGTAATCGCCGATCAGCGTCCGGTCATAGTGTTCGCCGGGATAAGGACGATCCAGCAAAAAGGCCGCTTCGGTCAGGTTGGGCACGATGGTGTTGGCCCGGGCGCACAGACGGCGCATCTGGGCGGGCATGGATTCGTCGATCAGAGAGTAGCGTCTGCCGTGGTCGGCAAAAGCGGGGTCTACAAAAATATGGGTCTCGGAGTCACAGAGCTGGTCGAGCATGGAAAGAATCTGCTCCACCTGCGCCCCGGAGGCCAGATAGCCGCTGTAAAAAGCGTCAAAATGCAGCCCAAGCGTGGCAAGATGGGCCGTGATGGGCGAAAGCTGGTCGCTCAGATCCAGATGGGTATAGCCGGTAAATTCGCCCGTATGTGTGGAAAGCAGCGCTGTGGGGATCACCGCCGTGTTCACGCCCGCCGCCGAAAGAATGGGCAGCGCCACTGTCAGCGAGCAGCGCCCTACACAGGAAAGATCATGCACCGCCAGCGCCCGTTTCTGCATGGAAGGGTTCCTCCGTTCATTGGAATGACTGTTCCCATCATACACAAAATCAGCAAAAAAGCAAGCAGCACATTGACAGCGGGGCCCGGGTGCGGTATCGTATCCCTATCCCGATTTTTGGAAGGAGCCGCAGGAAAATGAAGAAAGCTCTGGTTTCCGTTACCGGCGTGGACAAGCCGGGCATTATCGCCAAGGTGAGCACCGCTCTATACGAATTGAACGTGAACGTGCTGGAAATTTCCCAGACCATTCTGGACGGCTATTTTACCATGTTGATGATCGTGGACGTAACGAATGCGTCCGTGTCCTTTGCGGATATTTCCGCTCGTCTCAATCAGGTGGGCGACGAACTGGGCGAAGCGGTCAATATTCAGCGGGCGGACATTTTCGACGCCATGCATCGGATCTGAGGTGGCAGCATGATCGAAGTCAACGAAATCCTGCAGACCATGCAGATGATCCACGAGCAGCATTTTGATATCCGCACCATCACCATGGGCATCAGTCTGCTGAGCTGCAAAAAGAACACCGACCGGGAGACGGCGGAGGCCGTTTACGAAAAAGTGACCCGGCTGGCGAAAAATCTGGTGCCTGTGGGCGAGGCGCTGGAGATGGAACTGGGCATTCCCATTGTGAACAAGCGCATCAGCGTCACCCCGGTGAGCATGATCTCCGATACCAACCCCGTGCTGATCGCCAAGGCACTGGACGAGGCCGCCGCGGCGGTGGGGGTCAACCTGATCGGCGGCTATGGCGCGTTGATGCACAAGGGTTCCACCCGGGCGGAGGAGATCCTGCTGGACTCCATGCCCGAGGCTTTCCGGGATACCCAGCGTCTCTGCGGCAGCGTGAACGTAGGCTCCACCCGCAGCGGCATCAACATGGACGCGGTACGCCGGATGGGCCATGTGATCAAGAAAACCGCCGAACTGACGGCGGACAGCGACGGCTTCGGCTGCGCCAAGATCGTGGTATTCGCCAACGCGGTGGAGGACAATCCCTTCATGGCGGGAGCGTTCCACGGCATGGGCGAGCCGGAGTGCGTGGTCAACGTAGGCGTCAGCGGGCCCGGCGTGGTGCAGCGCGCCCTGCAGGAAATTCACGGCCAGCCCTTCGACGTGCTGGCAGAGACCATCAAGCGCACGGCCTTCAAGATTACCCGCGTAGGCGAACTGGTGGCGCAGGAAGCCGCCAAGCGGCTGCAGGTGCCCTACGGGATCGTCGATCTCTCTTTGGCTCCCACGCCCGCCCGGGGGGACAGCGTGGCCTACATCCTGCAGGAAATGGGCCTACAGATGGTGGGTGCGCCCGGAACCACGGCTGCACTGGCCATGCTGAATGACATGGTCAAGAAAGGCGGCGTAATGGCGTCCAGCCACGTGGGCGGCCTGAGCGGCGCGTTTATCCCCGTCAGCGAGGACATCGGCATGATCGAAGCGGCCGAGGCCAAGTGTCTGACCATTGAAAAGCTGGAGGCCATGACCTGTGTCTGCTCCGTCGGTCTGGACATGATCGCCATCCCCGGCGACACCAGCGCCAACGCCATTGCGGGCATCATTGCCGACGAAGCGGCCATCGGCATGGTCAACAACAAAACCACGGCGGTTCGGGTCATTCCCGCGCCCGGCAAGAAGGCCGGCGATGTAGTCAACTTCGGCGGCCTCTTCGGCTATGCCCCCGTCATGCCCGTGAATCCTGCTGCCAACGACGAATTCATCGAGCGCGGCGGCCGCATCCCCGCCCCCCTCCACAGCCTCCGCAACTAGGCAGGGGCAGTGATCCTGCACCCCACACCGCGCCCATAGAGCGCGGGGCTGCTCGTGGGATATGCGGCTTGGCCGGGGTTTTACCGCCGTGGCACGACAGGTGCCACGGCTCGCGGGTCTGGTGCGGCTCCCTGCAAATTGTATAGTAAAGACCGCCATTCGGCGACAGGCCTCATGGCTCGCAATAAAGGCCAGCGTGAAATCAAACCCACGCTGGCCTTTTGTGTTGCAAACATGCTCCAGTCACGCCCTAGCATCCCAAGCCACAAGGGCTGAGTATGCCCCACGCCAACGGCGTCTGGGCAGGGCGACCTCTGGAGTCGCCGTGCCGCTGGCTTTCTTTTGCATCCTTTTCTTTGAACACACCCCATTGGGGAAAGGAAAACGCAGACAAGCAAGAATTCAGAATTCATGCGGGTTTCGGCGAGGTGGCTCTCGACGTTTGCATCCTCAAATCACAGGAAAAGATGAAACCATAACCGTATACTGGCTTAAAGGAAAGACTGTATGCTTACAAGCGCACGTCTTTCCTTTTTTCGTTTCCCAACCAAAAAACGAAGGGACGCACAGCATACAAAAGACAGCAGTGCTTCGAAAGCATAAAGCAGAGGACTATCACATCAAAAACAACTGGAGAAAGGAAGGAAACGTATGGCATCAACCATTATAAGTGTTTCCAATCAAAAAGGCGGAGTGGGCAAAACCACCACGACCGCGAACCTGGGCATCGGGCTGGCGAACAGCGGGAAAAAGGTGCTGCTGGTGGACTGTGATCCCCAGGCGTCCCTGACCGTCAGCCTGGGATATTCCCAGCCGGACGAACTGAAAGTTACCCTGGCAGACCTGCTTAAAAAGGTGCTGCTGGACGAGCCTTTTCAGCCGATGGATGGAATCCTTCCTCATGCGGAGGGCGTTGACCTGCTGCCCGCCAACATCGCCCTTTCCGGCATGGAGGTATCGCTGGTAAACGCCATGAGCCGGGAAACCATCCTGAAGCAGTATCTGGAACCCGTCCGAAAAAGCTATGATTACATCCTCATCGACTGTATGCCTTCTCTGGGAATGCTGACCATCAACGCCCTGGCGGCTGCGGACAGCGTTCTTATTCCCGTGCAGGCGCAGTATCTTCCGGCCAAGGGCATGGAGCAGCTGCTGCAAACCATTGGCAAAGTACGCCGGCAGATCAATCCATCCCTGCAAATTGACGGCATTCTTCTGGAAATGGTGGACAATCGCACGAATTACGCCCGGGATATGGCGGCACTGCTCAAAGAAACTTACGGCGGGAAGCTCCGCATTTTTGACGCGGAAATTCCACATTCCATTCGGGCGGCGGAGATCAGCGCCGAAGGAAAAAGCATCTACTCACATGATCCCAACGGAAAGGTGGCGGAAGCCTACCACAGTTTGACAAAGGAGGTGCTTGGCCTTGAAAAGCAGCGCGCGCAACGTGAAGCTGGCCTCGGTAGATGATCTTTTCACCACAGAGGAAAACCGGCAGGAAATTCAGGCGGAAGCCAAACGGGAAAAGGTGCAGATGATCCCCCTTGCAGAGCTGCATCCCTTTCGGAATCACCCCTTCAAAGTCAAGGATGACGAAGCCATGGCAAACACCGTGGACAGCGTCAGGCAGTACGGCGTACTGGTTCCGTCCATTGCCCGGCCTCTGGAAAGCAGCGGGTATGAGCTGGTGTCCGGCCACCGCCGCCGCCATGCCAGCGAACTGGCGGGCCTGACAGAAATGCCGGTCATTGTCCGTGATCTGGACGATGACGCTGCCACGATCATCATGGTGGACAGCAATTTGCAGCGGGAAACGCTGCTGCCCAGCGAGAGGGCCTTTGCTTATAAGATGAAGCTGGAAGCTATAAAACGGCAGGCGGGCAGACCGTCCAAGGAAAATTGTGACCAAGTTGGTCACAATTTCTTTGGAAAAAGAAGTGTTGATCTTCTTGCTGAGAATGCTCCAGATAGCCGTAACCAAATTCAGCGCTTCATCCGCCTGACCGCCCTCATTCCAGACCTGCTGAGCCTTGTGGATGAAAAGAAGGTGGCGTTCAATCCTGCCGTAGAGCTGTCCTATCTGAAAACCGAAGAGCAGGTTCTCCTGCTGGACGCTATGGAAAGCGAACAGACCACGCCCTCTCTGTCCCAGGCTCAGCGGCTCAAAAAATTCAGTCAGGAAGGGAAACTTTCGGTGGACGTGATGCGCGCCATTATGTCCGAAGAAAAGAAGCCCGAAATGGATAAGGTCATTTTTACGAGCGCCAAACTCCGGCAGTATTTCCCCAAGTCTTATACGCCCCAGCAGATGGAAAATACCATTCTCCGGCTGCTGGAACAATGGCAGCGAAAGCGCCAGCATGAAGCGGAACGCTAAATAACACACAGAAGAAGGGAGGGGTAAGGGATGGCGGTTTTCCGGGTAGAGCGCACCCGCGATTATACGGTCATGTCCAACCATCATCTGAAAAACCGGTCGCTTTCGCTGAAGGCAAAGGGACTTCTGTCCGTCATGCTGTCGCTGCCGGATGAATGGGACTATACCCTTCGCGGTCTGGCGGCCATCAGCAGGGAAGGGGTGGACGCCATTCGAGAGGCAATCCGGGAGCTGGAGGACGCGGGCTACATCGTCCGCTCCCGCGGACGCAACGAAAAAGGCCAGCTTTCCGGCACGGAGTATGTGATTTATGAGCATCCGCAGCAGAGTGCGAATGCACCTGTGTTGGATATTCCCACACAGGAAAAATCCGTTGTGGCTGGCGAACCAAAAAGAGAATCGGAATCCATAAAATCTTTGGATTTTAGCACTTCCAAGGCGATTTCCGGGTCTTGCGAAACGTCAAGCAGCAGTGGGAAAACACCTATGTGGGAAAATCCAACGTTGGAGAATCCAACATTGGAAAAGCCTACGTTGGAAAATCCAACGCAATTAAATACTAAGAGATCAAAGACGGATTCAGAAAGGAAACAACAAACTAATTCCTCTATCCATCTATCCATCCCCTCCCTCTCTCTGCCTGCACAGACAGAAGGAGGGATGGAAGAGGATCAGGTCCGAAAGTACCGGAATCAGGTGAAGCGGAACATCGACTATTTCGAGATTTCGGAGGACTACGCGGCCAATCTGGAGCAGATGGACGAAATCGTCGACCTCATGGTGGAAACGCTCTGCTCTACGCGCCCGACTCTGTCGGTTGCCGGGGACAACCTCCCGGCTTCGCTGGTCAAGGAACGTCTGCTCAAAATCAACTGCATGCACATCCAGTACGTCATGGACAGCCTGAAATCCAATACCACGCCCGTGCGCAACATCAAGCGCTATCTGCTGACCGTGCTGTTCAACGCCCCCGCCACCATCGACCACTACTACTCAGCGCAGTTCCGGCACGAATACTACCAGCAGGCCCAACGGAGCCGGGCAGAAGGGTAAACTTTTCAGGAGGTTAGTTCCATGCAGGAAGACATTGAAAACAGGGCGGTCGCTCTGGCCATTAAGAGCGTCAAGCTCACAGGTCACGGGCTGAAAGTCGCCATTGCCAAGTATCTGGCCCATCGGAAAGAGCAAAAACTGCACACGGCTCCCACAGGCCGTCAGACGGTCAAACAGCTGATGCGGCAGGGACAGAGCGTGTCCAATATCGAGATCACAGACGGGAATATCAAGTCCTTTCAGCGGGTGGCCCGCAAATACAGCGTGAATTACGCGCTGAAGAAAGACACTTCGGGAGAAATCCCCAAATACCTGGTGTTCTTCAAGGCCAAAGACGCAGACGCATTGACTGCCGCCTTTCAGGAATACGCCGCCCGGGAAATCAGACGGGAAAAGAAACCCACGATTCAGGAGCAGCTTCACAAGGCACAGGCCAAAAGAAAAACGCGGGAGCGCGCAGAGAAGCCCAGACCGACCCAACTGCCCGAAAGATAATCCTTACAGGAGGGATGCCCTATTCCAAAACAACAAAATTTTCGAGAACAGGCACTTGCCGTTTTGGCCGTCTTCCTGCTGCTTGCAGGTATGGCGGCCTTTTTTCTTCCCATTGCAGCCACGGAAAAGAAAATCCAGCAGGATACGGAGGATTACGCCCTACTGCGGGGCCAACTGACCGGCACGGCTTCCTCAAGTCCTGCCCCAGCACTCACGCCGGCAGTTTCCCAAAATGAAAAGCAGCCATTTGTTCCATTGCCGCCAACGAGTACGACTGCGGAACCCCGGCACACGGCTGCGGACTTTGCCGCCTGTCAGGAGATGAACCCTGATTTCATCGGCTGGCTGCAAATTCCGAACACCCCTATCGATTACCCGGTGGTCCAGTCGGATGATACCGATTACTATCTTCACCATACTTTCGCCGGGAAGGAAAGTTATCTGGGAACGCTGTTTGCGCTGGAAAGAACGAATTTTCAACCCCCAAGCCCAAATATTGCCATTTACGGCCATCATCTCCGAAGCCGTGCGCAGGCTATGTTCAGCTCCCTGATGGAGTATAAGGAGCCCAGCTTTTATGAGAATCATGCAACAATTTATCTAGATACGCTCTACCACACAGGCACTTACCAGATTTTTGCTGTTTTCCATATGCGCAATGGCGACTGGGAACCCTCCACGCCGGACTTTGACAATGACGAGGCGTTTCCTGCCTTTATAGCCCGTGCAAAGGCGCTGTCCCTGTATGATACCGGCGTGGAAGTTCATGAAAAAGATTCTATTCTGACCCTTATCACCTGCGACCGCAGCTTTGACGGCCAGGACGGACGGCTGGTCATCATGGCGGTGGAAAAATCAGAACCCAGGAAAGGATGAAAAGCGTGTACCCCAAGAAAAGAAAGAAAATTATGGCGCTGCTGCTGGCAGCCGCAATGCTGATTTCTGTTATAAGCTTTGCCGAGGAACTGAAAGTGCAGCCGGCAGAAGATGCCGCAATGGACGAAAGCTTCATCGAGGATGAAGCTGACTTCAAATCAGAACCCACGGTGGAGGATTTGCCCTTGGAAGAAGCCGAATCCCAGCCCCCTACAGAGGAATCCCCTGACGATGAACCCGCAGACGAACCGGAACCGTTTTCCGATGAGACGCTGGTCTCTGCCGGCCTGGAAAGCTGGATTGCCGTCAAAGGTCATGCGTATGTGACAACGTCAGGCACTACCGAGGTCTATCCTTCGGCAGACAATGGAGTCCCCTTTTTCAGCCTTTCCGGCGGTGCTGTGCTGCTGGCTACGGAGCTGATCCGCCAAGCGAATTTCAGCCGTGTTAAGGTCTGGTGGATCACCGGGGAGGAAGAAGCCCTCACCGGATATGTGGCGGAAAGCGCCCTGTCCGAACCCATCCTGACAGACGAGGAAGCCAGCGCGTTGGCGGGCACACGTTCTGCGGCCTGGACTGCCACGGATGGGGGCGAGCTGCTTGCCTTCGCGGCAGCAGGTAAAAAAATCGAAACAACTGCCGAAACGCCTTTTGAGAGCCCTCCCTTGGAGAAGCCTGAAGAAAGAGAAGAAGCCGCAGAAGAAATTCCATCGGAAGAACCACTCATCATTCAGCCGGGCGACTACCGAGCTGTTACCCCGGCTACGAGAGTCTATTCCCATGTGACGGAAACCACTGATGAAGAAAGCTGCATGGGCGTTTTCGTAAACGCCGCCGTGGTGCTGGTAGAAGGGAGGGAGCAGGACGCCCAAAACCGCTGCTGGCTGCTGGTGCGTTATCTTTATGGAGATGATTTTGCAGATGGTACGCTGAAATGGGCAGATACGGCCACCGTCTATGTGCTGGCCAGTGAAACGGCTGCCACGGACGCGCAGGCCCTGACGGTTACGGACTATGCGCTGCCAATCCTGCCGCAGACTTTCGGTCTTCGTTCTGCCAGCCCCATGAATGGGTTCAGCCTGAAAACCATCCATGCGCCCATTCCGTCCTTTTCTGTGGGACAAAGCGGGCTGTATGGCAGTTCCGGAAAGGACAGCGATTATTTGCAAATTGCCAAATCGCCGGATCACGGTACGATTTACGCTACGCCCCATTATTTGGAGGGCTTTACTGTGTATTGCCTGGAACACAATCTTTCCGGGCCCGGTGAAAACATCTACGGCGGGGGCCAGCAGCCCAAAGGTCCCTACCTGATCGTAGATATGGATTCCTATCGCAGCAACCCCGGCTATTCCAGCATTCTCTATCACGAATCCACATTGCACGCCATCGGCTGGGTGCTTCGGCATACCTATCCCTTTATGGCGCTGGATCGCAGCGATTCGGATAATCTTACCTGGTCGCGCGTGGCGGGACAGTTCGCCATCCGTCAGGTCATCCGCGAAATGGAGGGCACGCAATATGTCCGTTCTTACTGGAATATGGACAACTTTTACCGAGCCAGCGGACAGGCTCCCGCCGTTTATCTGGAATACGCCCGCTGGCTGGCGGCAAACGGCATTGCCCGGGGCAGGATCACTGGCGATATCCAGGTATCTGGGCAATTCACCCGTCTTTCCGGAGACGCTTATGTGGGTACAGTGACCCTGACTACCGACGCGGATCGGATGCGCATCCGCAAATCTGCCATCCGCCTTACCGGCAATAGTGCCGGCGCAGATGACCACTATTACTATCTGAACAGCGGCGATACCCTTTCCATCACCTCCAGTCAAATCCCCTTTACCATTATTGTAGAATCGGTTTCCTCCGAGGAGGAAGAAGCCAGCTTCCTGGTAGGCGTTCCGTCCGCAGCCATTCAAAAGGTGCTGATTCCGCAGCAGGGCGTGCCCTATCATCTGAAGTCCCTCTCTCTTACCTTTGAAGTACCCATGGGATCGATAACGGTCATGAAAAAGGACGTTCAGACAGGCGCGGCACTGGCCGGAGCTGTGTATGAACTGCTGAACCCGGCAGGCACTGTATTGCAAACCCAGACCACCGGGGCGGATGGCGTTGCCTCCTTTCCGAATCTTCAGCCCGGAAACTACCTTGTTCGGGAAAAAGCTGCGCCCCAGGGCTATATGATATCCGTAAACCATACGCAGAACGTAACGGTCACGGCAGGTTCTTCTTCCACCGTAACCTTTGCAAACGACACAGCGACCGCCAGAATCCGCATCGTCAAAAAAGACCAGATGACCAAAGAGCCGTTGGCAGGCGCGGAGTTTACCGTCACACGCCTTTCAGCTCCCGCCGGAAGAAACGGTGTGGAGGAAGTTGTCGCCGTACTGACTACCGGCGCAGACGGCTGTGCCGAAACCGGCTGGCTGGACTGGGGCAGATATCGAATTGACGAAACCAAAGCGCCATCTCATTTTGTGGACAGTCATTTTTCTGCCGAAATCGACGCCTATGAGAATGGCAAAACGTATCAGATGGAGGTGGAAAACGAACCCACAAAGGGATGGATCCGGCTCACCAAAACGGACCGTCTGAATGGCAATCCTATAGAAGGCGTCACTTTCGACATTCTTTATGAGGACACATCCGGCGAAGAACTTGCCGCCACCATGGTGACGGGCTCAAACGGCGTTGCGGTTTCCCCGCCGCTTTGCAAGGGCCGGTATGTGGTGCGGGAGCATGGCGCGACAGCAGGCTATGTTTTTGAGGAAATCTCGTTGGACGCTGCCGTGAAGCCTGATGAAACCACCGAACTGCAAGCCACAAACCAGCCGGTGCAGGTCAAACTCAAGCTGTACAAGCGCGATGCGGAAGAATATGACGGAGACAATCCCAATGCAGAGGGCCGCAGTCGAAAGGAACTTCCGAAGCCCTACCGCATCAGCGCTCCGGCTACCCGCGGCGACGGCGTTCTGACGGGGGCGGAGTTCCGGCTTTTGGCAGGCGAGAACATTCGGAACCGTCAGGGAGAGGTGGTTTATGAAAAAGGCGCTGTGGTGATGGAAGCGCTTAAAACCCAGGGAGAGGATGCTTCTGTTACTACGGGAGAACCTTGGCCGGGACTGTACGAAGTGGAAGAGGTCACGCCGCCCGCAGGCTATCAGCCCAGCGACAAGCACTTCTTCGTGGATGCCCGAAGCGCAGCTGTGCAGTCTGCAGAAGCCGTTGTGACGTATGAAGGGCTGAAAACCAACGAAATTATGTACGGTGCTTTCGGAATTGTGAAATTCACAGGAGAACATGAAAGCCATAGCGGCGCAGGGGTGATCGAAACGCCGGAAAAGGGCGCGGAATTTGAAGTGTATCTGAAAAGCGCAGGCAGCTATGAAAACGCCCGAGACATAGAGCGTGATTATCTGGTAACGAATCGATATGGGCGTGCCACAACCAAAGCCCTGCCCTACGGCATATATGTGCTGCGGCAGACCATTGGCAAGGAAGGATATGCCATGATGCGCCCCATGGACGTGCGAATCGACGGCACAGAAAATCGGAAAGACCCGCCCACGCTGATTCTGAATAATCAGGCCCTTCACTACCGGCTGCGAATGGTCAAAATTGACGCGGAAACTGGCAAACCGATTGCTCTGGCGGGAACTGCCTTCAAGCTGAAGGATGCAAAAGGCTGCTATGTGACCCAGCAGGTCCGCTATCCTACGCCGATGGAACTGGACACCTTTCTCACCGATGAAAATGGCGAGGTCACATTGCCGGAAACCGTTCCATGGGGACAGTACTTTATAGAGGAAATCAAGGCTCCCGAAGGGTACTTGCTTCTTTCGGAAAGAGTGGAGGTTTTCCTTGGGCACACAGGAGATACGGCCGGCGAAAGCTACGAGGTGACGGTTGAAATTCCCAATACGCCGGTCAGGGGAAAATTTCTCGTGGAAAAGAAAGGCTTGCAGCTGACCGGCTTTGAAACGCGGACGGACGCCTATGGTCATGAAATACAGCAGCCGGTCTATGAAGAAGGCTGTTTGGCCGGGGCGGTCTTTGAGATTCGTGCGTCTGAAACCATCACAGGAAAAGACGGCACTGTCTGGTATGAGAAAGGCGAATTGGCAGATACGCTTGTCACAACGGCAGAGGGAGCCATGGCTTCCCAGACGCTGCCGCTGGGTCAATATTACCTGATAGAAACGGCTGCTCCAGAAGGATATGTTCTGGATTCCACCCGCCATGAGGTGGAGCTTGCCTGTACGGACAACCAAACGCCGGTTGTCACAACTGCCCTTTCGATCCGCAATGAATTTCTGCCTGCGGAAATTACCCTGTACAAAGAAAAAGAGGTTTTGCAGACAAAACCTCATGCCGATGGAACGATGACGCAAGTTCTGGAGAAGGAACCCGGAGAGGGATTTGTTTTCGGACTGTATACGGCCAAAGACCTCCTGTTCCCCGGCGGAACGCTCATGGCAGATACGCTGCTGGCTACCGGTGCGACCGACCACGAAGGCAAGCTGACCTTGGAGGGCCGCTATCCCCATGGCGAGTACTACATCCAAGAATTGCTTGCTCCTGCCGGATGGAAGCTGAACCCGGCTGCTTTCCCTGTTACGCTTGATTCTTCCCTTCAGGAGAATGGCGTCATTCGGGTTCGGCTGTCTGAAACGATTCACGACGAATTGATTTATACCGAAGTCACCCTGACCAAGACCGATATCACAGGCGCAAAGCCCCTTCCCGGCGCAGAAATCGAGGTGAAAAATGACCAGGGCGAGGTGATCTATCGGGCCGTCACCGATGCAAACGGCCGGATTCCCCGTATTTCCGTCACACCGGGCCGGTATACCTTCTGTGAGGTACTTGCCCCTGAAGGTTACGCCCTTAGGGAAGCGGAACAGTCGTTCACGGTGGATGAAAGCGGGGATGTGACCGGCGATACCGTCCTTCAGGACGACTACACCCGCGTTACGCTGCTGAAGCAGAATGAAAACGGTCTGCCGCTGGCAGGGGTAGAGTTTGCTCTTCAAAATGAGGACGGTTCCACGCTGATGACGGCATTGTCGGACGAACTTGGCATCGTGACCTTTGAGAAAATTCCCTTTGGCAGCTATACCATCGTGGAAACAGCGCCGCTCTCTGGGTACCTTCGCAGCGAGGTCAACGTCTGTCTGACGGTGGACGGCAGCTTTGTGAATCCAATCCAACCCTTGGCCACCATTGTCAATCGGCCTATGGAAATCCTGCTGCATAAGGTGGATCCCGAGGGAAATCCGCTGACAGGCGCGGTCTTTGCACTGCTCAATGGGCAGGGCGAGACGGTCCAGACCGCTGTTTCCGATGAAAACGGCAGGGTACGGTTCACCTCCATTCCCTATGGACAATATACCCTCCGGGAAATGGAAGCTCCCGCTGGATTCAACCGGATGGAAGACCTTTTGCTGGTGGTGGACGACAACCTGACCCAACCGCTGACGTATACCTGCGTAAACATTCCCAATCATTACGAATTTTTGAAGACGGATTACCGGAAGAAACCGTTAGCAGGGGGAAAATTTGCGCTGGAGAACGCTGAAGGACAGTTGCTGCAAGAACTGGTGTCCGATGAAAACGGCGTTGTCCGTGCGGCTGACCTTGCGCCAGGACGTTATGTCATTCGGGAGATACAAGCACCGGAAGGCTTCAACCGAAGCGAGGAAACCATTGAACTGACGATAGACGAGCAGTATGTGCCGCCCAGGGAGTGGTACTGCTTCATCAACTACTCGGGGATTCAGACGGGCTTTGAAATGACCATGACCCCCGTTATGTGGACGGGAGCCGGGCTGATGCTGACCGCATTTATAGTTTTGTGCGCAAAACGAAAAAAGCGGCGCAGGTAAGCCGGGGCGTTCACGTATCCGGGCAGGAGACCAACCTCTCCTGCCCGTTTCCATGTTCCAAAATCATTGGAAGGAGTGGAACAATGAATCCCAAAAGAAAGAAAATCATCCTTTCCAGCGTTCCCTATCTGTTTGCGGCGCTTTTCGCCACGAAGCTGGGCCTTGCCTGGCGGTTGGCCGAAGGCACGGATGCGTCCGAAAAAGCGTTGAGCCTGCTTGGCACGCTGGCAGTTGCCTTTTCCAGTCTCACGCCCAGCTTTCATCCCTTTGACCTGTGCGTAGGGATCGTTGTTGCCGGTATATTGCGCGGCGTGGTCTATGTGAAAAGCAAAAACGCCAAAAAATATCGGAAAAACCAAGAGTATGGTTCAGCCCGCTGGGGGACGCAGGAAGACATCGCGCCCTATATCGACCCGGTGTTCTCCCAAAATGTTCTCCTGACCCAGACGGAACGTCTGACCATGAACAACCGCTCCAAGGATCCCAGAACGGCCTGAAACAAAAATGTGCTGGTGGTAGGCGGCTCCGGCAGCGGCAAGACGCGCTTTTTCATCA